>ENA-OQVM01000883-OQVM01000883.1-marine-metagenome-genome-assembly--contig:-NODE-883-length-42861-cov-18.400313_pt1 | contig 42861 bp, 28 predicted proteins | sample MGYA00237776_ERZ505498 | MGnify/ENA primary metagenome ERZ505498 (study PRJEB26159, sample SAMN06265151) | marine metagenome | isolation source: Helgoland LTER site | place: Germany:Helgoland, sampling...
AGACTCATTATCAAGGGTTGGGCAATTAACCAAATAGAATTTTTTGCTACTTTAGATGCGGTATTATTCATAAAATTTTAACTAACTACGCCAGGTAACTATTATTTAAACGATATCAATCTAGACGTAAGAAAATAGACTCCAGAAAATGAAAAAACATTGCTCATAACCATCTATTTTCGTTAACCAGCTGCTCGCTTATTATGTTTAAGAATATGAGACTATCATAAGCAGCCCTTGTTCCTTAGATTATGATAAGGTAGTAAACGAGGAAAATGAAAAATGGGTAAACGACAGGCTAAATTACTGTATTAAGCCTCTCGTTTACTTTTGAAGAATCGTTAGTTAATTGTTGCTGCAGTACAACAGTTTTGGAATGTGAAAGTCATCATACTTCGTCCCTGTAACTTTAAGGACAATGTACTCTCATCATTTTGTACCGACACAGTCGCTGATTCAACCAAACCTTCTGTATCAATTATATTTAAGAAAGTTTCTGCCTGATTTGATGAACTAACATCCATTCGATATCCAGTTGTAAGCGTATCAGAACTATCTGTATAACTCGCTTGATAACGAGAATCCCCACTCCAATCATGAATACTTGCTGTTGCATTAGCTGGCAATAAGGTTCTCACAGTCATATCTGCCTGAGGCCCAGAAATTGTTGCCTGACTCCCGGACACTGAAGGTCTATAAGGACTATTTAGCTGCCAAGTTTTTGAAATCCCTATTGTCGTCACCGTGTAATCAAAGACTACCGTAACACCTGGACGAATAAAGATAAGCTCACGCCAGTAGGTACTTATATCGGGACTTTCATACAAAGGAGCCAGATCCAGAGCAATATGAGTAAATATATCATTATCTTCCACTTTTACGATGTTGGGTCTCGTACCCGGTTTACGTATACTGTTTACATCGTCCCAATGGGTCCACGGCTGATCGATAACAGAGTTCCCAGAATTAAATCTAACTATATTATAAAATTCGGTCGATGCATTTAATCCATTCCGAGTATTAATATTTTGTGTATAGGCAAGCCAATCACCTTTGAAAATCTGAAAGGAACCTTTATCCATATGATCATGTGATTCAACACGCGGACCGAAACTCATAGTTAAGTACGATGAATCATTAGCCCAAGAATCACGTTTGAATATATTACCGGCCGCCTCGGCGTAATAATAATTAGGCAATTGATCAATCGTAGCAACAGGTGCAGAAACATCCTCATAGAGGAAATCATATACATACATAAATGTATAACGCATTTCAGGCTTGCTGCTCTTATTTAAAAAATCCTTAGACATCTCTGCCATTTGCGTGCCGCGATTTAGCTCAGCAGCCATTAATAAATAATGACGGTTGTAATCAAATAACATGCTAGTGGATTCGCGCGCATGGTCACCAAGGAATGTTACATAATCCAAAGTAGGTACAACCGAATGCATCCCGTACTGTAATGAATCAAAAGTGTGCTGCGTTAAATCATGGATTTTCTCGCCAGTAGACTGCTCCCACCAATCATAGAGGGTAAATAGCGTACGCATAGCATCACCATAACTTGTTCCTTCTGGAGATCCTCCACCGGAAAACTCACTAAACGCTGGTACGATTAGATCCTGAATCGAATCTTGACGAAATTTATCCATCCAGCGTTGTGCATCAGTCGGTGAAGTTTCACGCTGTACCAGACCAGTCAACATTGTGGCTTCAAGAAATGAATAATGATAATTATTCATTGGATTACTGGTAGACCATCCTGACCAAGAATAAGAGCGCCCTCCCCATGTTGCGTTCCTATGATCCCAAACATTGGCTACAGCTTGATTAGCATAGGCCATCCATCGCTGCCCCTGACTTGCTGTCACAAACTCTCGACACCAGTCGTATACTCTAGTTAACTCGCCAATATGTTCCCCAATATATAAGTAGCTATCAAAGGCAACTCGTGGTGCCCCGCCATTAGCAATCATCTGCTCTTCTGATTGAACAAACTCTTCAATCTCATGGACAGCAAAATCACAATAACGCCTTTCATCTGTCAATTGATAAAGCAGTGCAACACTCCAAGCTGGAAACGCATGCTGATTTGCACCATTTGCTTCCGCATTAGCTGCATTTAGAAAACGAACCGCAGGCGCTTCTTGACGTTCAAGCTTACCCTTTAGCTTTTCAATCATTGCCGAGTTAAGGAATACTAGACTGCCTGGAATTGCCGCTGGTCGAGTAGTTGTACCACCGCCAGTTGATCCGCTAGTATCACCTCCTCCCGTCGACCCACCAGTATCAACTTCTCCAGTTGAACCACTTGTATCGTCGCCACTCGTTGAACCTCCGCCTCCACTACCATCAATTGGATCCACCGTATCATCGCCGCCCGAACTATTATCGACAACATTGGAACCTGTAATAACCTCTACAGCCCCGACATCAATAGAGCCGCCATTAGGACGAAACGATCCTCGATAATCGAAACTGCTAACAGTAACACCACTATAGCTTTCACGGCCCGTATTTAACGCAGCACTCGTACCTGCAAGTTCAAAATTACGATTATCGAAATCAAGGAATAAACCACTGGGGCCACTTCTTCCAATATTAGAGGTAGAATCAATTTGATTGGCGCCGACTTCGTCAGCAAAGGTATTGCTACTTACAGCAATATTATTAAATAACTTATTATCTCGTGCATCATCCGTAATACGCACAGCGGCAATATTGGGTTCGTAAATAGTATTGTTATAAACAGCATTATTATTTGAGGGCTGGTTACAGTTTGGCTGATTGGTCAGATGTATACCGCCTGCACCACCTCGTTGACCGTTATCATAAATAATATTATTTCGGACAATTGAATCAGCAAATGAAATAAGGCTTAGCCCTTTCCAGCCATTATCATAAACTCGATTACCTTCAATAATGGAGTCAGTAATCACACCATCACCGCCTACCTCGCAATCACCATTTACCTGAATACCATTCTGATGATTACCATATACAACATTGCCTTTAATAATGGCATTGTCGTTTGCTACACGACTATTCGAAACATAAATACCGTGTTGCTCACTCGAATCAAAAGTACGGTTATTAAGAATTTCTAGATGAGTGGCAAAGCCAGTCAAAATTCCCCATATTTGATTAGGGCCAATATCATTGTTACGAATAGAAATATAGTCAGCATCAATAATGGCTATACCTGCTCGACTAGCGTTACGAATTTCAAACCCATCAACCACAAAATGCGAAACACCATTAAGCTCTATAATATCTCTGTTGCCACTCAAGCCTCTATCGAGAATGACACTGGTGCCATTCGCTTTTAACGTTATCGGGCTTCCCTCTTCACCTGAATAATTGAAGTTTCTAAAACCTTCATATGTTCCATTGGCTACCAAAATAGTATCACCGGGACTCACCTGACTAATGGCATGATTCAATGTGCGCCAAGGACTATTAAAACCACCAGCAGCTTCATTATTGCCCGAGGTAGATACATAGTAAGTATTTTCCTGCGCTTCCTCACAAACGCCAACACCAATACCAAAACATGGAACTGGGTTGGGGGGTCGTTGTTGAGAAAAACTAACGACACTCGCTCCTAAAGCGATGGTGATAAATACTAATTTTTGGAATTTAGTCTTAAGCTTGAACATGTGAATAAGCCTTCAAATCGTTGATGAATCGAGAGGGATAATTACCTGAACACTATATACATTATCATCACCGGTTTTAAATGGACTCGGCATTTACAACGAGAGAGAGAATAAACCTATATAATTTGTGAACCGAATCACAGGCATTTATCAGACCCTCTATCTATTAGATATCTTTTAAATAGCGCTTAAATAGTTCTTAGATAGAGCTTAAATAGCCCTTAGATAATTATTAGCCTATTTCTATTATTCAAAATATTTTAAGAGGTGGGCTTTTGATTCCAATGACGATATTTAGTTCTAAAAACCACCTTATTTAAATACAAAGGGTTAGGGTGAAATTTGTACAGCGAGTTAAAAGCAAACGTTTCAACCCGACATAACCTCAATCAAGAACCTTTCTTTTAGCCAATAATAACCATCTAGGGAGTATTATTTTTAACAATACTTTTAACTGTTGAAACCTAACCCACCAGCCCCTTAAACTCTTCAGTAAAAATTTAAATGACATTAATTTATCCACTTCCACCATCGAATTCGCCGCACTCAATTGAAGCTCGGCTAAAAAAAGAGAATGCCGTTTTGGGTTAGAGGTAATAGCTGCCTCATTTTGCTGAACAATTTCAGCATATACTCGCAGCACATTAAGGGGCTTTAGAGGGTGGCTTGAGACTGAAGATAATTGTGTATCCGATATGCGGTAATCAATCAACTCACTGTCTATGTAACCAAACCTGCCTAGCTTTGCGAGTCGGGTTAAATAAAGCCAATCAACCGATGATGAAATATCTTCATTCAAAGTACCCACCAATGGTAGAAGTTCTGATCGAAACATAACTGTTGGTGGATGAATAAAATTTCCAAACACTAATTCAGACAAAATATTATCGCTGTATATTCGAAAGGTTTTATTATTAATAGTTAAATCATCTAATTGATTAAAAAAAGCGTGTTTGCAATCTGTATCTTTAAGCTGCGAATAATAATTAGAACTATAGAATGGAAAACGCTCACCATGCTGATTAAAAGCCGAAAAGTCGCTACAGGCAAGCACCAAGGAAGGAAGCGCTTCAAGAACCGCGACCTGAATAGAGATACGGTGCTTATAGGCAATATCATCAGCATCAAGCCATGCTATGTAATTACCCGTTGCATGTTGGTGGCCTAAGTTCCTTGCACTACCTATACCGCCTTGCTTCTTATTGACAACCGTCACTCGATCCAAATACGGGGCGAGTATCTGTGCAGTTGCATCTGTCGAACCATCGTTGATAACGATGATCTCAATATTCTTATAATCCTGAGCCAGTACACTCTCAATTGCAGATGCAATATATGACGCAGCATTATAAGCGGGTATCAATACACTTACTTTTTTACAGTCGTTCATATACCTCCTTATAACCCTGCTGCTTATTGATAGATATTTATTTACAAATGCTACATTAATTAAAAAATCAGATGCAAATCTATACACGATCACCAAGCAATGATTTTTTTATTTTCTGCATCCACTTAGCAGGGCTTTTGTTTTTATTTTGCTTTCTATTCTTTAATAGCACTATTTTTTTATCTACCCTATTTGCTAGCTGTTCTAGCGAACAACTAAACATATCAGCTGCCGATATCGAAATATTAAAGTGAGACTCAACCTCATGTATCACAAGAGTCGCTAGTAAAGAGTGGCCGCCAATATCATAAAAGTGATCACTTAAACTTATTGCTTTAACACCCAGTTGCTTTGACCAGATGGCAGCAATATTTTTTTGGGTTTGTGTTTCTGGAGCATAGAATTGATCAGCATTGCTTATATCATCTATGGGGTCAGGTAGGCGTTTGCGATCAACCTTACCATTGGGGGTTAGCGGAAGATCTTCAATCTCAACTAATAATTGCGGAATCATATATTCTGGCAGAAAAACACGCAGGTACTTTCTTACCTCTTGATTCGACACCAGCTGCCCTGTTTCGAATAATAGGTAAGCCACTAATCGCTGATCCATAGTGCTTATTTCTTTAACAACCACAACGGCTTGAGAAATCAGTGGATGAGCCATTAGTACTGACTCTATTTCACCTAACTCTATTCTAAAACCACGTATTTTTACTTGCTCATCAAGACGGCAATAATAAGTAAAATCGCCCGCTGGGTTTTCTTTCACTAGATCGCCAGTACGGTATAACAGCCCATCGGTTAATGGACTCTCAATAAAACGCTCTGCGGTTAAATCTGAACGATTAAGATAGCCTTTTGCCAGACCCGCTCCGCCAATATACAACTCACCTTCTTCACCTACTGGCACTAATTGAGTGTTTTTATCGAGTACCCAAAATGTTGTTGCTGCTATTGGCTTACCAATTAATATTGGCCCGCCCTCTTTGGGCAGCCGATAACAACTTGACCATACCGTTGTTTCTGTTGGGCCGTACATATTCCATACTTCGCCACAACAATCTGTCAGTTTGATCGCCAAATCCGCAGGAAAAGCCTCACCACCACATAGCGCTTTGAAATTTTGGCCACCTTTAAAGCCACCCGCTAATAGATTACGCCAAGCGCTCGGTGTGGCTTGAACAACATTAATATCATATTGCGCAATAAGTTTTGCTAACAACACACCATCTACCGATTCTTCTTGGCTGGCGACAACCACAGTACCGCCACAAAGAAGTGGTAAATAGAGCTCTAACACGGCAATATCAAATGATAATGTCGTTAAGGCCAACATTCGATCATTGTCTGTGAACCCCGGCTGCTTAGCCATTGATAATAAAAATTTGCACACTGCCCCATGTTGTATCTGCACCCCTTTTGGCTTGCCGGTTGAACCTGAAGTGAAAATAACATAGGCCAAATCATCAGCAGTAGCGAGTGATGTAAACGTACTAGGCATTAACGCAGTTTCATTGCTCTGAGTATCTAGGCAATATTTTTTGCCATTAAAAAAATCTATATCGTCAGTGACTTCCGAAGTCATCAGCAATAAGGCTATGCCCGCCGTTTCTGCCATATAACTTAAGCGTTCAGCCGGGTAAGCGGGATCCATAGGAACGTAGGCAGCACCCACTTTAAGAATCGCTAATAAACCTGTCAGCATATGTTCACTACGCTTCATACAAAGGCCAATTAACTGGCCTTTCACAACCCCTAGCTGAATAAGCTTATTAGCCAACTGATTCGATCGTAAATCTAATGATGCATAAGTTAATGATGTTCCGGATGAAAAATAAGCGGCTATACGATCACCATTTTGGCTCGCATGCTTTAACAGTAATGCAGGCAATGATGAAGAGATATCATCCTGATTTTCATTACCAGAATCAACTTTCAACTTTTTATCTACTCTTTTCAATTCTGAATCTAGTAGCATTTTTTTTACTCATTTTCTTACTTATGAATTTTCTCTATTTTATTAATTACATCAACCAACCACTGTGTAATCGTTTTAACGACTAATGCTTGATGAGATGGATGTGTCATTATATGCGCGGCAGTATTAAAATAATGTAAGTCCAAGTTCTGTCCAAAATCTATATCACTAAAACTATCTCTATATTGCTGCGGATAGGAATAACTATTTTCACCTTTAGTAAAAATAATATTAAAAAAAAGACCACGTTCAACAAGAGACTTAAGCCCAGAGCTCACTTCAGATTGAGGCGGAAACTCACGAATATAGGAGACAGCCTCTAGATATTGATTGGCCTCTTCGTCAGCCGACTTATCGCTCATTATTTTTTCTGGCAGTATTTTTTTAACCATACGCCAACAAAAATTAATCCAGCGTTTTAATTCAAAAAACTTAGGTCGATAAAAATGATAATAAAATTTTGGCGTTTTGTAGCAATAAGCATCAATTTGTGAATAAGCCACCACTCGCTTATCTACCAAAGCAGTTTCATAAGCGGCATCAGCACCGGAGCATAAACCATATAAAATAAACTGTTTAATCCCCCGTTTTTTTTGCAGGTAGTCCATCACCTCTGCCGCTTCAAGAGGTGCTGTTTCAGAAAAAGATTCAACACCGCGTCGCGAACTACTATCACCAATACCAGAAAAATCAAAGCGAACAGACAGCACCCCTTTATCGGCAAACGAACGTGCAAGGCTCACCGACAGGCGACAACTACCGATATGATGCATAACTCCTGAATTAAAGATCAATACCGCCGGGCGATTGCTGTTAATTTTTTCTGGCTCGCAGACAACACCAATTAAGGGTGCTGGTCGGCCAACCCGAATAACTCTCTCCTTCATTGATAAAACCTTTTGTTTATCTTGATTTTGATTTTCATCGTTTAATTTCGTTTTTTCTTTTATTTCAAACTGTTCACAATGCCTTGTATAATTGGCTGAGGTAATAAAATACCGCCGTATTTATCAATGTAATTCCAATCATGTGGCGCTTCGATAAAATAGCTTTCAAAATTTTCACAAGCATTCATCGCTTGAATTAATGCTTGTGACTCATCACTTTTGTGAGAAATAATATGACGAATTTTGTTAATGGCTGACAAGTCAATATTGGCAATATTCATTTCATTCAATTTTTTTTGATTCTGATTATTCAGTGCAAAGCCATTAAAGTGAATTACCCCTGAATCTTCCTGATAATTACTATTCAGTACTCCGTTATCATTCACTGCGTATTTATCGCTTAACTCATCCCGCAATTCATTTATGTATTGATCACCAGAGCCAATGGCATCCCAAAAATTAAGACTCTCAATATCCTCACGCTCTGCACAAGCAGCCGCAGCTAACAAACCACCTAAGCGCAAACCGATAACATGAACGCTTTGCACCGCAGAAATATCCTTAAGCTCATCAATAGCAATAGTAATATCGTCCTTCCAATCTTGAGCATCAACCTCATCTAACTCCAACGCTGAATCACCAGTCCCACGATAATCAAAACGCAATACATCATAGCCCTGCTTACTTAACATCACCGCTAACTGTCTAAGCGCTCGATGAGAGCGCATATACTCTTGCCCAAAGGCATTGCACAGCAATACACTAGCAGGCTTTTTCGCTGTACCCTGCATCGGATGAAGTACGCCATAAAGCTGATTCTTTGACTCCCCAAAAAAGAATGGCGTCATTTTGATTCACCTTTTAAAAATAATGATTTCAATAAACTTTTCTTTGGCTTGAATTTATCCGTATCAATAGCTTTTGGAGCATCATTCGCAGCACTGCTTGCATCAACCGAGTCATTTACGGATGCATCTATCGCTGCAATACGACCATCCTTATCGTCGGGTGATTGATTATCAATTTCCATGGCAATTTGTTCGAGTGTATTCATAATCATTAAAGACTGGTCAAGCCTTACACAAAACCGCTTATCAATTTTAATCACCAAGCGAATCGCTAATAATGAATGGCCGCCCATATCAAAAAAGTTATCACTCAAACCCACTCGTCCAATCCCCAGAATATCCTGCCAAATTCCTGCTAAAGCTTTTTCTGTCTCGGTCTCTGGCTCAATGTGCGTATCTTCTGGCGCAAAGGGATCCTTTAATTCTGTTCGATCAATCTGTCCGTCTTCGCTTTGAGGCAACTCATCTAATTCAATAAACTGCTGCGGTATGCAATTGCTTGCCAAGCACTCTTTCGCATATCGTCGTAACTCACTCACTGTCATATTGTGATCATAATCAGGTAAGTAATAACCAATTAGACGCCGCTCATCATTCTCGTCCATAAATGAACGTACAATCATGGCCTCTATAGCCTCATGCTTTAATAACGCCTGCTCTATGCCAGCAATATCTTTATCCGCATCGGCATCATGTGTGTCTTCTCTTAGATACGAAATACCCGACTGGTTCTGCTGCTCAGTATCATTAGCCTCTAATTGCTGTAACCATTTAGCACTATCTACCGATGAAACAATCCACTGCGCTTGAGCGTCTTGTGCCATTACTCTGTCAAAGGCTTCAATGCCTTCTTCAGGGCTTATCGCTTCTCGCAGAATTGCTGCTAAATTATCAGCCGATGAATGAGACTCTTTTTTGGTTTCTGTATTAGTGGTAGAAGTAGATGTGGAGGAAGAGGCAAAATCAGCTTCTACCTTTTTCATCGTAAAACCCTGTATCTCTGCAAATATCTTGCCTGCTTCATCCATTAAACTGGCATCAAAACGGGCAAGTCCAGCTGGTGAAGCAGTGTCATAACGGACATGACTAAAGAATCGCTTCGGCATGGCATCGAAAAAATTAAATTGCTCATAAGCTATCGGTACATAAAAATCCTGATGCTTATCAAAGCCTTTAATTAATACTTGTGATCCCCCTATCGCTATATCCAATAAACTAGGATGTATTTGATAGTCTTCAAGGTCCGATATAAATGATTCAGGAAGCTCAATAGCTAATAATGATTCTGCATCTCCATACTGAATGCTATCGACACAACCCCAGCGCGAACCAAAATCCATAAAGCTTTGTGCTAAATATTTTCCGTCTGTTTCGAGTACCGTGGTGCATCGATTTTGAATGCCTGATACATCACCATTGGCTTGTAGCGATGGAGGTGCGTTTAGCACGCGTGCTTGGCCTATAGCATGCGGCATTTCATCCGACTCTGAATACAGTGTTAAATTGGCTTGCTGCTCATCTCCTTCTACTCGAATATATAGGTCACGATCTTTATGCTGACCGTCTTCATTCTCAAGCTGAAATGCACTCAAAAACTGTATATCTGTTAAGGCTATTGCCGTTACTGCTTTTCTATTATGGTCTTCAGATGCTCTTGTGCAGTGCTCTGTATAGGCTGCACGCATTAATTCAACAATACCGGTGCCGGGAATTAACGCTACACCTGTTTTTGTTTGATGCTCAGAGAGAAGCCAATGCTTATTGACACTAAAATGCGTACTGAATAAATGCTGCTGTTTGTCCTGTCGCAAATCATGATCGGATAAATCAATACATTGATCTAATGCGGGATGCGCTACACGGTATATTTCTTTACCGCTCACTCCTGCCTCAATGTTTTCTTGCTGACCATTAACTTCCATGCCATTAACCACCATGCCAATGTCACGCCAAGCATTCCAATTAATCACTAACGACTTGCCATTGGCGCGCTGTGATCGCTCTATAGCAAAGGTATCCAAAAATGCATTAGCTGCTGTGTAATCAATTTGACCCGGTAAACCTAAATAAGAGGCGATGGATGAAAATACGATAAAGAAATCTAATGGCTGTGCTGAAAAAATATCGTCAAGTATTAATGCGCCTTTCACTTTTGCATCTATCACGGCTTCTGCCGAGGCTCGGGACTTCAACATTATCAGCTGGTCATCCATAGTCCCCGCTGCATGTATTACGCCATGTATCGAGCCACACTTTGCCGTTGCATCACTTACCGCTTGTGCCATGCTTTCATGATCAACCACATTGGCGGCAATGCTTATCACTTTAGCGCCGCAGTCCTCTATGGCTTGCACTTTTTGAATGCGCTGCGAGGTCGCATCATTATCTGCATGCTGGGCTAACCAAGCTTCCCATGATGATCTCTCAGGTAAACTTCGACGCCCTAACAGCACTAAGTGACCCGCACCTAACTCCGCTAAATGTTTAGCGATGGTTAGGCCAATACCGCCTAAGCCACCGGTAATAAGGTATGTGCCTCCCGGTCTTAGCCATTCCGGCTTTAAATGATTCATTTCTTTTATGGGCGCATCTTTAATTGTGCGTATCCATCGATCATTGCCACGATAAGCCACCATACGCTCATCATTAGCACTGCCTATTTCATGAATAATTTGCTTGGCGACTTTTTTAAGTCCGTCTGCACTTATATGCAATAAGGAAATATCTATCGACTGTGTTTCGATATGCGGCATCTCATGGGGCAATACCGATATAGGACCTATTAATAAGGATTTTTCAGGTATAGACGGCGTGACTATTGACTGCATGTCATCTGAGACAACGGTTAAGCGCATAGGCGTTTCATATTCGCAAAGCACTTTACTCAAATTAAACAAACCCCAAAAGCAGCTTTGCATATTGGTGTCATAGTTTTTTAAACGATCATTTAAACGGTCATTTAAACGGTCATTTTTTTCTTCTAACGAATATTGTGAGTCGCCATAAGTCACCGGCCATAAGTAAACAATATGCTGCGGCAGCTGTTGGGCTTTTGATAGCGCTTGAAATAATTGCTCAAAATCGGCTAAATTATTTTCAGATATACTAAAAGCACTATTCGTGTGCTGCTTAAATGCATCGCCCTTTTGTACCGTAATAAGTTGGTCGGAACCCGTTAACTGATCAACCATCTGATTTGACACACCACAACTATCAGTAAAAACTAGCCAGACAGCCGCTTTTTTATCGACCGCAGGTGCGTCAATCTCTTTTGATATTAATGATTGAGGAATCGGACTTTGCGTCCAACTTATACGACTAAACCAATCGTCTATATTCGGACGCTTTTCAATTTTTTCATCATTTATAGATGGTTGTACCTGCGCATTAACAACAGGATCTATCCAATAGGTTTTACGCTCAAAGGGATAACTGGGTAATGCAATACGTTGACGGCGTTCATCACCCCAAAGATCTAACCAGTTAGTGGTGACTCCCGCAGCCCATATATGGCCGTAAGTCCTTAAGGCATATTCGACATCAGAACACTGCTCTTTAGGATGACGCATTGAATTAAAACTGGCTTGCGCTCTAGCCTCACCCGCTTGTGACAATGTCGTTAGCGTACGGCCTGGACCTACTTCAACCAAGACACGAGTATCATCGGATAATACCGTCGCTATGTTTTCAGAGAACCTAACGGTACTCCTTAGATGGTCCACCCAGTAGTTAGGATCCATGGCCTGCGTATCGCTTATCCATCCGCCACTCACATTCGAAGTAAATGGTATGGTCGGTTTAGAAAAAGTAATACTCTGACAAAACGTGCGGAAGGGTTCTAAAATACTTTCTAACATTGAAGAGTGCGCAGCAACGTTAATGCGAATGCGCGTGCAGTCAATTTCCTGCTTATCTAAATCACTGTGTAAGCGCTCAATCGCCTTAATAGGCCCTGACACAACACATAAATCGGCTGCGTTAACAGCTGCAATATCTAACTCATCGTTTAAGTGCTTACGCACATCGGCTTCTGCAAGCGCAACACTTAACATGCCACCTAAAGCCACTTGCTCAAATAGCTCACCTCTTAAAGCTACTAAGCGCATCGCATCATTTAACTGCAATACACCGGCCAAACACGCTGCTGTGTACTCCCCCATAGAATGACCAATAAAGGCTTGCGGCTTAGCGCCCCATGCCATCAACTGTTTGGCTAACGCATACTCTGTGGCGAACAAAGCGGGTAACGCGCTTGATGGACGCTCAAGTAACTTCGATGCATTATCAAGATTGTCATTATTGGCAAACACTAAATCTCGAATTTGACTAGCTAAGGCATCGTCAAGACAATCCAAACAGCTATCAAAGGCTTGATGATAAACGGCTTCGGAATGATAAAGCTCAGCGCCCATACCGGCGTATTGCGCACCACCACCAGGAAACATAAACACTAATGAAGGCGCACGACTTTCGGCGTGGCTATCAACCACACGCTTAGCGTCCTGTCCTTCCAATAACGCTATTGCATCATCTCGATGTTCAACGGCAATGGCACGTCGATAAGGATAAGCTCGACGCCCACGCTGCAAAGTGTAAGCAACATCAGCAAGGTTTAAATTATCTTGCTGCAATGCCTTAGCCAAATTACGCGACGCAGCATTAAGAGCCGTCGGCGTTTTAGCGGACAATACTAACAGCTGTTGCCTGTGCGAACTTGGAAGCGAAGCAGCTAAAGCGGGTGGTTCACTAACAATAATATGCGCATTGGTGCCGCCCGCGCCTAATGCTGTAATGCCTGCTTTTCTTAATTGCGTAGATGGCCAATCGACTAATTGATTGTTAATTAAAAAAGGACTGTTATCGAGATCAATATCACTATTGGGCGATTGATAATTAAGCGTGGGTGGAATTTTTTGATGCTGTAAAGATAGTACGACTTTGATAATAGAGGCAATACCAGCCGCCTCACCTAGGTGGCCAATATTGGATTTAACCGATCCTACATGACAATAATCTCGCTTATCTGTTGCCTCGCGATACACTTGATTAAGCGCTTCAAATTCAATGGGATCACCAACCGGCGTGCCAGTACCATGCGCTTCAATATAAGAAACCTCAGCGGCGTCGACACCACTTATACTTAGCGCTTCGGCGACAGCCGTTGCCTGACCATCGACTCCCGGTGCTAAATAACCAATTTTTTGTGCACCATCATTATTAATAGCTGTGCCACAAACAACACCATAAACGGTATCACCGTCGGCAACAGCATCTTCATAACGTTTTAATACAATGGCACCCGCACCGCTGCCAAATACCGTGCCTTGCGAATGCGCATCGAAGGGACGGCAATGACCATCGGGTGATAAAATTTCACCGTCTCGATAAATGTACCCTCGTTTTTGTGGCACAACCACCGTTGAGCCTCCGACAATAGCAGCATCACATTCGCCGCCCAATAAACTTTGAACTGCCATATGCACACCGACTAAGGTAGACGAACAAGCAGTTTGGACATTAATACTGGGGCCACGTAAATCTAATTCATAAGAAAGTCTGGTGGCTAAAAAATTCATACAATTGCCGGTATGACGAACAAGAAACTCGCCCATATCATCCATTAATTGTGAGTTGGATTGTAAGTTTTTGAGGCGATACAGATTTTCACCCGAGCTAGCAAAAACAGCCATTCTTCCTTCACTGTCATCACCGGTATGACCAGCATGCTCTAAGGCTTGGTAAGCTACTTCAAGAAAAAGTCGGTGCGCCGGGTCTGTAACCGCTGCATCTTGTGGGTTAAACCCCCAGAAACCAGCATCAAATCGATTGTAATTTTTTAAATAAGGTTGGGCTCGCACATAATTAGGATTCGCTAAATTAACGGCTAATTCACCCGCTTCGAGTAATTCTTCATCGGTATAAAACTGAACCGACTCAACGCCGTTTTTTAGGTTAGACCAATACTCAGAAATATTTAAGGCACCAGGCAGATGGCAAGCCATACCTACAATGGCTATTGCAGCATCGTCAAAAGTCTCATCTAACGCTTCATTGTTGATTGTCGCGTCGCTATTTAAAAATTCTTTACTCAACAAACTCTCCATCAATCAAATTAAAGACGAATTGACTTTCTGCGTCTGCGCGATGATGCCGCTGATTTGCGCTGCTCTGCCCGCGCAACGCCAGCATCCGCGCTCTGTTGTTTATCTGTATTGCCACTCAAAAATCCAGCCAGAGCTGCAACGGTTGGATAGCGATACATAGCAACAAGCGATACCTTTTTATCCAAACGCTGACTAAGACGGTTATTGGCTTGTGCAATTAATAGCGAATTAGCACCCAAGCTAAAGAAGTCATCTTTACTGCCTATTTTTTCTAGGTTTAACATTTCTTGAAAAACGATAGCAATGGTTTTTTCAATATCACTTTCAGGTGCAATAAATTCATCTTCAGTGATGCGTTTACGCTTTTCTGGTTTGGGTAATGCATTGCGATCAATTTTGCCATTGGGGGTTAATGGCATAGAGGGCAAAACAACAAATTCGTTAGGTCTCATAAAATCAGGTAAGCATTTAGCTAAACGTGCTTTGAGACTATCAATCAAGTCAAAATTATCTGTTGCTTGAATGGGCTGATTACAGAATGCAGCTAGGCCTTCTCGGCTACTCTGCTTGTCGTTTTTCTTATCACTTTTCTTGTCATCTGGCTTGTCACTTGTCTTGTCATCTGGCTTGTCACTTTTCTTATCATTAGCAACAACCGATAAAGTTAAACTGTGCTGTTGATTTTTTGGCGACAAATAAACATCGAAACAAACGGGGTCACCGGATTTCGCCCAGGTTAGCGTAATGTTAATATCACTAGCTGACGGATAAATATCTTCTACTAACTGATAAATATCTTCGGGTTGAAAGCTATTCGCGTATTGAAAGCCTTTTCCACATTGCTGGCCTTGATCGACTAACTGTTTCACGCCATCAACAATATGAGCCGGTTTTTCTGACATCAATGTGTTTTGTATTAATTGATCTCTTAGTAAACGTGCATTGACTAAATCGCGAAACACCATCGGCTCTGAAACATCGCTTATCATTGCTTTTAATTCAAGTAAGTTGTTTGGAGGACTTTGAATGGCGAAATCGCTATCGTTAATGAAGGTATTGTCATTATCTAAACAGAGAATGACATCATAGCGGTAGGCCGACATTTCAGTTCGATAATGGCCTCGCTTCAACTGAATATCGATATTTTTTATAGCCGGAATTTTTTGCTTTAAATGCGTAAAAAAATCAGGCGCAACTAATAATTCACTCTCTTTGTCGCGATGCGAATTAATCCTTTTTTGCAATAACTCAACGCTTAAGTCTGCCGGCGCTTTAGCGAACTCAATAGAGGTATCAAATAGATTTTTTAATGCGAGGTGTCTAACATCACCAATAAATAATTGACCTGCTGGGCTTAGGTGTTTTACTGCTGAGGCTATTACATTAACTAAATAATCAGCCGAGGGGAAATATTGAATCACTGAATTAATAATGACAACATCGAAAGTCTCTTGGCCATCAATAAGACTTTTAAGCACGCTTAAATTATCTGCCGCACTGTTAATCAGTGATACATTATCGAGGCCTAAGGCGTTAACTTGCTGGTTAATTAACGCTAATGCAGTCGCCGAAAAATCGATAGCGACATAACGCTCACATTGTGGCGCAATACGATAGAGTAATAAACCCGTACCGCAGCCAATTTCAAGAATACGCTTAGGTTTAAGCGCCATAATACGATTAACCGTGGTATCCACCCACTCTTGCATAGGCGCGTGTAAATGCTGCTCGCCTGTATAGCTATCAATCCAACCTGAAATATTAAAGGTAGGGTCACTAACAGACTCACCGTTGACGGCACCCGCTTTACTATTTTCATCACGCACATTCGTGTCATCACTATTCGCAACCAGCTTCATAGACTCTTTAGTCGCTGAATTGCCATTCTCGTATGCCTTATCCCAAATGGATTGCCAATGGCTATTATCCAGCGACGGCGATGACTTATCGGCAACCACATAGGCGATTAAACTTTGCGGCTGGTCTAATTCACTTTCTGTCGCAATAACGACACTGTTTTTAATGCCCGCATGATTATTGAGAAGCGATTCAATTTCACCAAGCTCAATACGATAGCCTCTTAATTTAACTTGATGATCAAGCCGCCCTAAAAAATCAATATCGCCGTTATCACGGTAGCTGGCTAAATCTCCGGTACGATAAATAAGATCAGCTTTTTTGCTCTGACTATTATTACTCGCTGAATGACTCTGCTCTGTACTGTGAGAAAAAGACTGAACAAAAGGGTTAGTGATAAATTTTTCAGCCGTTAACTCGGCGCGACGATGATAACCACGGACAACACCCTGCCCGCCAATCATTAATTCACCAGCCACACCAATAGGCGTTGGCTGTAATTTTTCATCGACAATATATATTTGGGTATTAGCTATAGGTCGCCCAATGGTTAATTTCGTTGCTAGCATCTCAGCCGTCACTGCTGCCGATGTTGACCAAATGGTGGCTTCGGTAGGCCCATAAACATTTATCAACTGGCCCTTTATCTGCGCCTGTATTTTTTTCGCAAGATCAACAGGCAATGCCTCACCACCCAACAAGACGGTGTGTAAATTAGACATTGCGGAAAAAGTATCATTATCGGAGGCTAAAATTCTAGCCATCGAAGGCGTGCATTGAAAGTGAGTAACGCCATGCCTTTTAATTTGCGCAGCTATAGAGTAATCCGCATTGCTTTGATACTGCTCAGGATTACTATTAATACGTAACTGATTTAAGTGCTGTAAATTGTCGAGTACTGTTTCGTTATCTACTCCAAAATCAATAAGACAAGCAACCTCATCAATACCGGCCGATTTAATTTGATCCAACAGTGGCAACACACTGGTAGCGGTGCCAAACAAGCCGGCCGTTTCAAAATAGCGATCAAATGCATGGTCAATTAATGCATCGAGATCTTCGTCCGTTAAAGTGTCGGCATCAAAAGAACTGTCTTGCGCGGCGGCTTTTGATGGCTGTTTAAACGCAGGAAACGCCCACGGGGCTATTTTGACTAAATCAAAAGACGTTTTTAAATAATGACAAAACGGTGCTCTAACCGTTTCTCGGACTTCATCGATATCCGTACCAATAAAGGTATGGACCATAACGCTGACATTACCCGGCCCTTCAAAGCCTTTATCTTTGCGGCCTTGGCGATAGGCTGAAATCTTACTGGTTAAATCTTCAATTGTTTGACCTAATAGATTGGTCAGCACATTAAAGCCGCCCTCACCCGCTGCACGAAAGGTGTCAATATTGCCTGCGGTAGTAATCCAAATGGGGGGTTCTTTTTGAATAGCGGGAGGATATATTTTCGCCTCGAAAGGTTTTCCCTCACCATTTAATACTTTAATCGCTTCGCCACGCCAAAGCTTTCGCACAGTCTCTATTTCATCAAACATTAACTGCCGGCGGTTTTCGAAGTTCTCTGGTTTTAAGGCAAAGTCATTCACATGCCAGCCAGACGCAAAAGAGAAGCCGACTCGGCCATTCGAGAGGTTATCGACCACTGACCACTCTTCTGCCACGCGAATGGGGTTATGTAATGGCAAAACAATACTGCCTGCACGAATAGCGACGTTTTGAGTGACTGCAGCAACAGCGGCACTGGTCACAGAAGGGTTGGGGTAGAGCCCACCAAATAAATGAAAGTGCCTTTCGGGCGTCCATACCGTAGAAAAATCATGACTGTCGGCAAACTTCGAACCTTCCAGTAATAATTTGTAGCGATCGCCCGCCGTATTAGGCCCTGCATCACTCGAAAAATAGAATAATCCTACATCCATTTTTCTATTCACTAAAGAGACGTTTTGCTGCACTGAGGGCGATGATGTTGCGCCTAATGTGGCCGCATCCTCTTCTTGAATAACAACCTTAAAGCCGCGTGTTAGTGACCAAAATATTTCTAATACGGAAATATCAAATGAAATACTGGTTACCGCTAACCAAACGCCGGGTTGGCCAGAATACTGTAAGCTATCATCCATGCCAGCCATAAAATTTAAGACATTACGATGCTCAACCATGACACCTTTCGGTATGCCGGTAGAACCCGAGGTATAAATCACATAGGCAAGATGGCTTGGCGTAACGGCGTTAATAAGAGAATGACGCTCTTCAGAAAAATCAACCGAAGAGTCCAATAATTGATTATCAACACAAACAACCGCTGCATCATGATTCGGTAAACGATCACGTAAAGAAGAGTGGATAAGTAAAATTGACGCCTGTGAATCGGCGATCATTAAATCAATGCGATCATGGGGATAAGATGGATCTAGCGGTACATAGGCTGCACCGGATTTTAAAATAGCTAATAAACCAACCACCATCTCGATTGAACGCTCAATAAAGAGCCCAATTAATTGGTCGGGTTTAGCACCTAATGCCTGCAAGGTTAAAGCGAGCCTATTGGCTTTGTTATTTAATTCCGCGTAAGACATTGATTGATCACGGAACGCTAACGCTTCTGACTGAGGTCGAAGTTGTGCCTGACGCTCAAAAAGTTGATGAAGGCATACGGTATTATCAAAGGGCTTATGGGTTTGATTCCAATCGACTAAAACAGCTTTTCGTTGTGCATCACTAATAACTGATTCATCGCCTAAGGTTTTTTTATCATCATCATTGACACCACCGCCATTTTTTCCTGAACGCATCATTTAACTCTCAGCTATAAAAGATTAAAATTAAAAAAGCCAAACTATCCTTTTGACTGATGCTAGAGATCTAAACTCATATGCACCACACCTGGCACCCCGTACTGCTCTTCAAATTCACTATCTACCTTTTCATAAACTTCGTTAAAACCGAGTTTTCTATAACTTTTTTTAGCCGCTTCATTACCCATAAAATAAGCCACTTTGGCTTTTTTTATGCCCTCTTCACGACCACATTCAAGTAAATCTTTCAGTAGCTCAGTGGTTACGCCTGTGCCACGAAAATCCGGTTGAGTGGCGATATATTCCAACACCCACTCACGCTCATAACCCATGGGTAAACAGCGAGAAAAAACGTCAAACCCTTGGAGCAAATCAACCTGCTGCTGGTGATTCCAGCCAGCATCTTCAACGACAGTGAGCAAAGCTGTAGTAAACGCTTCGGGGCTTCGCTCTGCAGGAATATAGCCGCAGGCTGCAGCAATGGGAAAACCATTGTGCTCGGCAATAACGAAGCCTTCGTAATGTGCAATACAGCGGGGCTCTGCGACAACCAACTTCGCTAATAAACTTTTTCTTTCTTCTTCTGAGCCAGAAAAAACACGCTCCCACACCGATGGCTTTTGTATGTGGCCATGCGCTGCAGTTAAGATTGCCCATGCTAAAAAATCAGCATCGTCGGCTGTTGCATCACGTATTGATATTTCCATCAGAACGCTTTCTCAATTTGTCATTTAAAAAAAGAATACAAAATTTAATTATTAAAAATAATGCCTATTAGTTTATCGCCATCAAAATTTGCAATAGATTTTTTCAATTGATCCTTTGTGACTTTACCGTGTGGTACAACCAGCACGACGAAGTCACAGCAATCAGCCAGAATGCGGGCATCGGTGGTTGATCCAACGGGGGGCACATCTAAAATAACGTAACGATCGGAATAGCGGTCGCTTAACTCTTCGGTAAATTGTTTCATTCGATAAGAAGTGTAGTACTCAGGACTTATATCCAATGACTTTCCAATAGGAATTAGACGTAGTCGAGGAATTCCTGTGGCATAAATTATATTTTCGATGGATACCGTGGGTGATTCCAAGAAATCCGAAAAGCCAATATGATCGCCTTCTAATAATTGACTGCTCGCGGGTGAATATAAATTACAATCGACTATAAGCGCGGTTTTTCCTTGGTCGAGTGCAATAGACGCAGCAAGATTATTGGCAACAAAGGTACTCCCTCCCTCTTCACAGACCGAAGTCACCATTAAAGTAAAATTTTTATTGCCTGACTTTTCGATTAACTTGGTACGCATATCACGAAAAACATTAAGGACTCGCTTATCGCGCATACGAGGATAGATAAGCTTTTTTTCTTCTAAGTCATCTTCTCCCAGTCGAAAAATGTCGGCCATCTCTCGAATTTCTTGCCTCGACATTCGATCTTTGACTTCGCGAACATCAACAACCGCTTTTGATGCGTCATAAGGCTTTTTTTCTTGGCTCATAGCCTATGATTCTCCCAGTACAAAATAACCAACAAGGCCGAAATACAAAAGAGTTGCCAGCACAATAATACTTATAATAAATTTAATATCGTTATCACGAACCCGTAGTGCCGGATTTGAAATCATATGCGGCACCACCCCCAAAACTTGTACATCGGTAATATGCTGCAAGGTGTCAGGAAAACGGATTCGTGGGTCCAGAAATACATACACTCCTGCCAAACCGACAGGGACAATTACTGCGGCTAAACAACCCAGAATGACAAAATGAATAAAACGTAAACCACTGGGTCTCAATGGGTATTTTGCAGGCTCTTGAATTTTATAAGTCACGCCCTGACCTTCAATATCCAAGGTCATGGATAAGCGCGCTTTTTCTTTACGGCCGAGCAAATCTTCATACAGTCCTTTTGTGACATCATAATCACGGGTTAATTCAGAGGACTCTGCATTTCTTTCGGCAACACGCTTAGCTCTTGCATACTCTTGACTCAACCGCACTTTCATCGATTTTAGTCGCTTTTCAATTGCATCACTTTCAACCTGTGCCGCAGCTAATTGGGCGCGTAGTTCGTCATAAACCGGATTTTCGTTACTGCCGACACTATTAGAAACACTCTCCATAGACACAGCGGGGTTATCGACTGCGTCATATAGCCCAGCAATATGCTGTCGTAAGTTAATGACATCGGGATGATTATCCGTTAACGATAATCGGAGATTATCTAAACGGGCAACCGCCTCTGTAATGCGCTCTCTATACTCATCCGATTTCGCTTTTTTAGTTAAATAACGATCTTCTTTCTTCACTTGAATAACGAGAGAATCAACACGAGATGCCGCTTGCTCCAGGTCCAATTCAATATCACTAATGCTGCTTCGTAATTCCTCTATTTTTGCGGCAACGCTGGATTCTGTACCATCAAGATTAGACGCTTTAAATTGTTTTAATTTTTCTTCCGCTAGTCTTAGCTGCTCTTTATAGGCATTCGATTGCTTTTCGATAAACAAAAAAGCCTGCTTACTTTCACTGCGCTTTGTCGCCGAGCTTTCTCGAATAAAATAATCTACTAAATGCGTGATAACATTGTAGGCTCTATCTGGATCAGTATCGGAATAACTCACACCGATATAATTCTGCCCCAGCATAGAAACTTTCACCTCATCTCTTAAGTCAGAAATTTTCTCCGCCTGCGTTGCAGCGTCATCACCTTCAACCAAAAAGCCATGCTCGATTATTATCTTTTCTATGGCGCGTTGCGATAACATCAAATCTTTAACAACCTGACTTTTATCTTCAACTCTTGTGACTTGCGCTTGACCTTCTAATAAAGGTTGAATAATATTTTGACTGTCTGCATATATGGTCGTGGAAACTTGGTACTTTTCCTGCCATAAATAACCAAACATTAAAATCGTAAACGCAATAATAATACCGGAAAATAGCGACCAATATTTATGAAGCCATAATTCCTTTAAAATATTCCTTAGCAGTTGTATAACAAATAATAAATCCATTAATTACCCTTAAAAAAACATCATTTAACTTTTATTAAAAATTTCTTTCGGGAACCGTAATAATATCTGACGGCTGAATTGCATAGTTAGTCTCTAACTTCCCTCGCTCAAAAATATCTTTTAAGCGCACCGCATAAGCCGTTACAATTCCTTCTGCATTCTTTCTATAAAGCAGTGCGTTGTTCTGCGCTGCATAAATAGTGGTACCACCTGCTGCCAGCACCACATCTAAGACGGTCATTCCTTTGTTATAGGGAATACTGGTAGGCTGATTCACGGCGCCTGTTACACGCACTCTTAACTCAAATTCAGCACTAGCAGGATTCGCCACTATCACCGTTACCTGTGGCGTTCTAATGTAATCACTGAGTTTGGTTGTTATAGATTCACCGAGCGCTTCTGCGGTGAGACCGCGTGCTTGAATATCACCGACTAAGGGCAGTGTAATCATGCCATCAGGGCGAACTGGCACTTCGGTTGATAGCTCAGGACTTTTCCAAACATCAATCCGTAATTGATCACCGGCACCAATGCTATAAACGGTATCATCATAAACCACCGCCTCTGGTGGCGCGGTGCTAACACTGCTTGAACATGAAGCTAACAAGCCACACATACCTAATAAACAACTGGCCAACACTAAACTAAGAGAATAGCGCCGCCGACCTAACATTTTCTGTCGATAAAAAAACATGCCTATCTCACTCATGCTTTTCTCTCTCATGCCTATATCTCTCATGTCTATATCTCTCATGTCTATCTCACTCCTGTGCCGAGTAATATAACTTGTACGGTTTGCACCATAATCACTAAGTCTAATAACAAACTTCGATTCTTTACGTAGTAAAGGTCGTATCTTAATTTTTCTGCTGCATCTTCTACTGATGCACCATAGGGATAATTCAATTGCGCCCAGCCCATTAATCCGGGCTTAACTCGATGCCTCTCAGGATAAAACGCTAACTGCGTATTTAAATCATCGACAAATTCTGGTCGCTCTGGCCTCGGCCCTACAATGCTCATATCACCTACTAAAACGTTATAAAGCTGTGGTAATTCATCAATGCGCGTATTGCGAAGAAACGCACCCACTTTTGTGACTCGATTGTCGTTAGCGTTAGCCCATACTGCTTTGCCTTGAATTTCTGCATCGGTACGCATACTCCGAAATTTATAGATTTCAAACGGTAAGCCGTTTAATCCCACTCGGACCTGCTTATAAATAATGGGGCGACCTGTTTCGATAAGCGTTGCTATTACCGCGGCAATCATTAATGGCCACGTGACCAGCGCGATAGATATGACAACAAAAATATCAAAACCCCGCTTAATCCAGTCCCAAACCACGCTATTGGTAAATCCCGACGCAAACACCATCCAACCCAAGCGCATTTCACTAATTTCGAGAATGCCAAGCTCGCGCTCATAAAATGTCACCGCTTCGACCACATGAATGCCAAGTAGTTTGCAATCAAGCAACTCATTCAGCGGAAAAACCACACCATCACGAGTGCGACGCTCATCTAAAGCCACGACAATCTCGTTAGCATCATAGTGATGCGCTATATCCGCCAATGATTGCGTATGCGAACAAACACGCCCTTCCACTAAGGTCTCTTCAGCAGCACTGGTCTTCACATAGCCAACGATAGTGGCTACGCCTCTATGACTGGCCAATACTCGCTGCTCTAACTGTTTTGCGCGCTTACCGGCACCCAGCACTAAAACCCGCGAACTCAGCGATTCAGTACTGACCAATTTAAAAAACAACCAACGAACCGGCGGCACGATAACCAAAGCAATAACGACGGAATAAGCCAAAACGCCATGTCCCATTTCAAGGAACGGCGCCAAGTAATAAAGAATGGTGAGTGCAGCACAGCCCAGTAAGCAATAACTGGCTACCGTGCGCACTATCATGGCGACAGTACCTTCACGATAGCTGGTGCTATAAACCCCCATTGCCATTGTGCTTGCCAGTAGAACACCCGCAAAAACTAAGGTGCTTGCCAGCAGTGTTGAATCATAAACAACCGCGAGCCCCCAATAACTCGATCGAAGTTCGTTCCCTAATACGGCAGAGCCAAGCAACAAAATTAGCTCAATTGCGCCGAGCAAAAGAAAGGGGGACGGGATATAATGACGAAAAATACGAACGTGAGACAATATGCTTACCCTGCAACCTGTGTGCGCTTGATCTTAGATAAATTCTGATTAAGTCCATTGATGTGACCATCTCACATCAAAAAAGTAGCATTTAGAGTGCATAATCAATCAAATAATTCCTTAGTAACTGATTTTAGATGTGAAAATATAATGAGAAATGTAAAAGCGAGCCCTACCACCACCTCCCATTGGCAAAAACTGACCGAACTTCATACCCAATACCAATCAAAATCGATTGAGCAACTCAACGATTTGACTGCCAAACACGGCCAATGTGTGGATGCCGCTGGTCTTTCGGTTGATCTTTCCCGCAATTTTGTGAATCAAGAGATTCTTGATGAGTTAGTGGCGCTGGCTAAAACCCAAGGTATGGCAGAAAAAATTCAACAACTCATTGCCGGTGAAGAAGTCAACAATACAGAGGCTCGTGCGGCACACCACACTGCCTTACGCCTACCAGATAGCGCGCAAACACGCGCTGACGTTAGCGAAACACAGCAAAAAATTAAAGCGCTTGCTGAAAACCTACGCAATAAAAGCTGGCGCGGTAGCAATGACACTGAGATTACCGATGTTGTGAATATCGGTATTGGCGGTTCCGATCTTGGTCCTAGAATGGTGTGTAATGCCCTTAGCAGCATGGCAACCCAAGGTCCACGCGTACATTTTGTCGCGAATATTGATCCCCGTGATCTCGAAACCGTCTTGCAAGGTTTAACACCCGCAAGCACGCTTATTCTTATCTCGTCAAAATCATTTAATACCACCGAAACCTTAGAGAATGCGTTATCAGCAAGACGCTGGTTGCTAGAAGCGATTCCGCAAAACGACTTAAGCAAACATGTAATTGCCGTATCTTCAAACGTTGAAAAAGCCGTGGCCTTTGGGGTCGATGCCGACAACATTTTACCGATGTGGGATTGGGTAGGCGGTCGCTATTCACTGTGGTCCGCCATAGGATTACCCATCGCGATTGCGATTGGCTATAAAGGCTTTAGAGAATTATTAGATGGCGCACATGCCATGGACGAACACTTTGCAACAGCGCCCATTGAAAGCAACCTACCCTGCTTACTGGCTTTATTAGAAGTCTGGTATGTTAACTTCTGCAATGCGCATAGCTCGGCGGTACTGCCTTACAGTCATGAACTCGGTTTATTCCCTGACTACCTGCAACAGTTAACTATGGAGAGTAACGGCAAACAGGTGCATAAAGATGGCAGTCCTGTATCAAGCCGAACATGCCCCACCATTTGGGGTAGCGCAGGGACGATTGGACAGCATTCTTTCCATCAATTATTGCATCAAGGTACAGAGTTAATTCCGGTTGATTTTATTTTACCGCTGCATAGTCATTCGGATGAACAAAACAAACAGGCGCACTTAGTGGCTAATTGTCTTGCACAAAGTAAGGCATTAACTGAAGGGAAAAGTGAAGCCGCAGCTACGCAAGAACTTGCTGATAGTGGTTTGTCAGATGCAGCAATAGCGGAACTCGCTGCGCATAAAGCCAGCCCGGGCAATAGACCGAATACCATTATCGCCATGGATAAATTAACACCTAGCAACTTAGGTGCACTGGTCGCACTTTATGAGCATAAAGTTTACGCAGCCAGTGTTGTTTGGGATATTAATGCGTTTGATCAGTGGGGAGTAGAACTAGGAAAGCAGTTGAGTACGCCTATCTTTGCCGCACTTACCGGAGCAGATTCGGCCGAAGATGATTCGGCAAGCACGGATAAGACAACGGCATTTTGGATTAAGCGCTTTACTCAATAATAAAACGCCAACCCTTAATAGAGCTAATCAATAAAGCGCTAGCCAATGCGGGCGAGTAACTCTTCAGTTTTCGCCTGCATTAATGCTGCATCACCACGTGATTCAACATTGAGTCGTAACAAAGGTTCAGTATTCGACATACGGACATTAAAACGCCAGCCATCAAAATTCATACTTAAGCCATCAGTATGATCAATTTCTACTGCCTGATCTTTATAGTGCGCAAGGATATCGGCAATGATACCTTCTGGATTGTTGACGGTGCGATTAATCTCACCGCTCACAGGGTAGCGCTCAATCATTTGGCTAACTAACGCTGATAATGGCTGGCCTTTTTTCACGACTAACTCAGCAATTAATAACCAAGGAATCATACCGCTGTCGCAATACGCAAAATCACGGAAGTAATGATGAGCACTCATTTCGCCCCCATAAACCGCATCTTCTAATCGCATGCGCTCTTTAATAAAGGCGTGGCCAGTTTTACTCATAACAGCCGTACCACCTAAATCAGTGACAATGGCCTGTGTATTCCAGGTTAAGCGCGGGTCATGAACCACGGCTTGACCGGATTTTTTCTGCAAAAATGCTTCTGCTAATAAACCAACAATATAATAGCCTTCAATATAAGTGCCTTTTTCATCAAAGAAGAAACAGCGATCAAAATCACCATCCCAAGCAATACCAAAGTCAGCGCTCTTTTCTATCACGGCATCAATGGTGACCTGACGATTCTCAACCAACAATGGATTAGGAATACCGTTAGGGAAGTTACCGTCGGGATTATTATGAATTTTGGTAAAGTTAAGTGGCAGTAAAGGCTCTAGTGCATCGATAACTATTCCTGCACCACCATTACCGGCGTTACAAACAATATTTAAACCGGCAAGACTAGCAACATCAATATAGCCCAGTAAATGCTGTAAATAATCATCACGGCTATCTAAGCTGCTCACACTGCCCTTTGCATCGACTTCTTTAAAGTCGCCAGCTTCGGCCATCGCTTTAATATCGAATAAACCAGTATCACCACTAATAGGCTTACTACCGCGTTTAACTAATTTCATACCGTTATAATCAATCGGATTATGGCTAGCGGTAACGACAATGCCACCATCAACATCATTATTAAATGTCGCAAAATAAATTTCTTCGGTACCCACTAAACCAATATCCAATACATCTGCACCAGCATCAGTAATACCTTTAGCGACCGCGGCGGAAATAGCAGGACTGGTTAAACGAATATCATGACCAAGACAGACTTTCTTTGCGTTTAAATGTTCGGTAAATGCGCGACCAATGCGATAGGCAATTTCTTCATTCAACTGATCGGGGACACGGCCTCGGATGTCGTAGGCCTTAAAACAACTATATTCCATTACTACTCTCTGTTATCTGATTATTAGTGATAACGCACCATTAGTTAAAATGGCGCGATGATTAATATGTCTATTTAATTTAATAAAAATATAAAGTCGAAATGGTCATTAAAAACTAAGATGACTTATAAAAATTCTCAAAACAATAATTAGTGGCATCAATAAAACCTTCGATACTGCCACAGTCATAGCGACGACCTTTAAATTTATAGGCCATAACGCAGCCTTTTTTCGCCTGCGTTAATAAGGCATCGGTAATTTGCACTTCACCATTTTTACCTGGCGGCGTGTCGCGTAAAATATCAAAGATATCGGGCGTTAATATATAACGACCAATAATGGCCAAATTACTAGGCGCATCTTCTTTTTTAGGTTTCTCGACCATATCAGTCACGCGATATAAATCGTCGCGAATCATATCACCGGCAATCACACCAAACTTTTCAATTTGGTCATCGGGAACTTCTTCTATAGCAATAATGGTACAACGAAATTGTTTATATAACGCTACCATTTGAGCCAACACACCTTCGTCTTCGCCAAAACATAAATCATCGGCTAAGACCACACCAAAAGGCTCATCACCCACTAATGTCTCACCCGTTAAAATAGCATTACCTAAGCCCAGCATGGCGCGCTGACGCGTGGTTGAAAATGTACCTCGATTAATAACATCACGAATTTCAGTAAGTAACTCTTCTTTACCCGAACCGGCAATCTCTTTTTCTAACTCGTAGTTAGCATCAAAGTAATCATTAATGGCACGCTTGTTTCTACCGGTCACAAAACCAACTTCAAATAAACCGGCATCTAAGGCTTCTTCAACACCGTAATGAACTAATGGTTTGTTGACTATCGGCAGCATCTCTTTCGGCATGGCCTTAGTAGCAGGCAAAAAACGCGTACCGTAGCCGGCCACTGGAAACAAACATTTTTTAATCATAGGTCCCTCAATACTTCAAATCTTCAAAATTAGCCGACTATTATATGCTGACTAATAAAAAAAAGCGGCTCTTAGCCACACTATTTATAACGACGTCGATGGTTTATCACAACCGACTACTTATCACGCCCATAATCATCATCAAAACGAATAATATCATCTTCACCAAGGTAACTGCCGGATTGCACTTCAATTAACTTTAGCAGCATCTTGCCGGGATTCGCCAATCGATGACGATGGCCTAGAGGGATATACGTTGACTGATCTTCTTTTAGTGTAAAGACTTTATCTTCATCGGCTACTTTATCTTCACATGTCACCTCGGCAGTACCACTCACAACAATCCAATGCTCTGCACGATGATGGTGCATTTGCAGCGATAACTTTTGGCCTGGGTTAACAATAATTTGCTTCACTTGAAAGCGCTCACTGGCACAAATAGATTCATACGAACCCCATGGTCGGTAAACGACTTTATGCATTGCGCCTTCATCTCTGCTTTGCTGCTTAAGTGCCACAACCAAAGATTTCACATCCTGCACACGACTTTTATCGGCAACCAATACGGCATCAGCCGTTTCAACAACAACCGTATCGCTTAAACCTAAGGTCGTCACTAAACGCGAATCACTGTAAACAAGACTATTACTACTGTCTTGAACCAGCGCATCGCCAACAACGACATTCCCATCGGCATCTTTATTCGAGATATCCCAAATAGCGCTCCATGATCCAACATCATTCCAGCCTGCATCCAGTGGCACCATGGCGCCTTTAGTGGTTTTCTCCATCACAGCGTAATCAATTGAATCACTCGGACAAGCAGTAAAAGCCTGCTCTTCGATTCGAGTAAAATCCAAATCACGATAAGCGTTTTTATACGCCTGCTGACAAGCACTGTGCATAGCCGGTGCGTGCTGCTCAAGCTCTGCTAAAAATTGATCGGCACGAAACAAAAACATACCGCTATTCCAAGTAAAGTTTTCATCCGCCAAATAACGCTCTGCATTGGCTTTGTCAGGCTTTTCGACAAACCGTTTAATACCAAATGCACCTGTCACTGAAGCTAAAGCCTCGCCACGCTCAATATAGCCGTAACCGGTTTCTGCGGCCTCGGGAATGATGCCAAAAGTCACTAAATAACCCGCTTCGGCTGCTTCGCGTGCTTTATCTACACCTGCCTGAAACGCTGCGATATCACCTATACAATGATCAGCAGGCAATACTAATAAAAGTGCATCAGGATCAGCCTCTAACGCTGAAAACGCAGCCAACGCCACCGCTGGGGCTGTATTACGAGCCACAGGCTCTAGTAATATTCCAGCGGGAACGCTATCAATACTATGGAGTTGTTCAGCAACGAGAAATCGGTGCTCTTGATTGCAAATAGCCAATGGCGCGGCAATATCACTTAATCCTTGCAGTCGTAAAAGTGTCATCTGGAGCATCGACTGCCCACTTTGGGTCAAATCAAGAAACTGTTTTGGGTAGGCTTCACGCGATAATGGCCAAAGCCGACTTCCTGAGCCGCCACAAAGAATTACTGGATATAACACACACTCTCCTTTTTATTGAAAAATAACGCACCAAAATAAAATCCTGCAACGCCAATATTGCATCAAACCATCACCCGTCTTTATAGACTGATAAAATCGATGCAATATAAAACACAGGAATACTGGACTTAGCAACTCCAGACGCTAGAATAGCCGACTTTCTGGACCCTGATAGACCGTTTTATCAAAATAACCCTGTTGCAAGGCTGTAGGCTGCCTATTTATTAGTCATCCTCTTTAATTCGGCCAGCATTATAACTAATTTTAGGCATAATATTATTATGAGTTTACCGAACAAATTTAATAAAAATCAGTTAATTGACTGTGGCCATGGCAAACTTTTTGGACCCGGTAACGCTCAGCTGCCCGTCGACAATATGTTGATGCTCGATCGTATTTCTCATATCTCTGCCGAAGACGGCGAACACGGCAAAGGGTCGATTATTGCTGAGTTGGATATTAATCCTGATTTATGGTTTTTTGACTGTCACTTTCCGGGTGACCCTGTTATGCCAGGCTGCCTAGGCTTAGATGCCATGTGGCAATTGGTTGGCTTTTTCTTGGGCTGGAAAGGCAACCCTGGTAAAGGTCGCGCATTAGGCGCCGGAGAAATTAAATTTACCGGCCAAGTAACTCCCGATGCAAAATTGGTGAGCTACCACTTAGATTTAAAACGCGTTATTGAGCGCAAACTCGTTATGGGTATTGCCGATGGCTATATGAAAGTAGATGGCGAAGTTATTTATACCGCCAAAGATTTACGCGTGGGTTTGTTTAAACAAGAAGACGCGTAATTAATTGCGTTATTGAACAAACATAGAGCGTTAGCTTTATTATTAATTTTCTAACGTATGTAATCGCACATTGATAAAGCATACAAAAAATATCCTCTATATTAAGGTCGAATCAAATGAAAAGAGTTGTTGTTACAGGTTTAGGAATCACCTCATGCTTAGGCACCACGGCTGAATCTGTCCTCACATCATTAAAAGAAACTCGCTCAGGCATTCAAACTATTCCTGAATATATTGAAAAAGGCATGCGCAGCCATGTTGCGGGCAGAGTTGATATTGACCTAAGTGAACGAATAGACCGTAAATTATGGCGTTTTATGGGTGATGCAGCCGGCTATGCTTTTGTCGCAATGGAAGATGCTATTGCTGATGCGGGCTTAGACAGCAGTGATGTATCGAATGTACGCACCGGCATTATCGCCGGTTCAGGTGGCGCAACCTCGTCTAGCCAAGTTGAAGCAGCGGATATATTGCGTGATCGTGGATTACGTCGCGTGGGTCCTTATCGCGTTACGCAAACCATGGCGAGTACAGTTTCAGCTTGTCTTGCTACTGGCTTTAAAATCAAAGGGGTGAATTACTCTATTGCCTCGGCTTGCTCAACCAGCGCCCATTGTATTGGTAATGCCATGGAGCAAATCCAACTGGGTAAACAAGATATTGTTTTTGCCGGTGGTGGTGAAGAAGAACATTGGACGCTAAGCTCATTATTCGACGCAATGGGCGCACTGTCATCAAAATACAATGACACGCCCACCAAAGCCTCTCGTGCCTATGATGCAAATCGTGATGGCTTTGTTATTGCCGGTGGTGGTGGCATGTTAGTGATTGAAGAACTCGAACATGCTAAAGCCCGTGGCGCTAAAATCTATGCTGAATTGGTTGGCTATGGTGCCACCTCTGACGGCGCAGAAATGGTTTCTCCTTCGGGCGAAGGCGGCATTCGATGCATGCAACAAGCGCTTTCAACAGTCACTGGTGAAATTGATTACATTAACGCTCACGGCACTAGCACACCTGCTGGTGACGTTGTTGAACTCAATGGCATGAAAGCTGTATTTGGCGACAAACTTCCGCCTGTGAGCTCAACTAAGTCGCTGTCAGGCCATTCACTTGGCGCCGCCGGTGTTCAAGAAGCGATATACAGCTTGTTAATGATGCAGCATAACTTTATTGCCGGTTCAGCCAATATCGATGAGCTTGATCCTGATGCGGCTGGCGTACCGATTGTCACCAAAACGCAAGAAAACGTTGTTCTTAACCGCGTAATGTCAAATAGCTTTGGCTTTGGCGGCACGAACGCTAGCTTGGTTTTTCAGCGTTATAACGGTGAATAACATTACATAAAGCCGCATTCCAAAGGCGGCATCGCTAAAAAACTTGAAATAATTTCATCATTATTTCAAGTTTTTTTTGGTCTGAACTTCAAGTTTTTTATGCCTGAGACAAATAGATATAATGAATTGAGCCGTTATATTTAACCCAACATTTACATTTGATTCAACAATTGACCCTTAGCTAGCCGTTATACTGCAACATCGACTATCTATTATGGGTTTAAATTATGATTATCGTACAACGCTTGGCATGGACACCTTCGTATTTACGGCTTTCAGCCATAACGCTCGCACTCAGCGCCGCCTCAATAGCCTCACCCGCTTTCGCTCTGGACTACTCACTCGATTTGTTACTGGGCGGTGAAGCAACTGATAATATTAATCGCCTGCCTGACAATCAAAAACGCGATGGTATCGAATCGTTTATAGGTGCTCGTATTGGTTTAACGCATGAAAGCGAAGCCATTAATTTTGAATCCGATTATCGTTTAACTTATCGTGATTTTAAAAATGATCGCCTAGAAACCAATGATGAAATAAATGGCAGCAGTGAATTACTTTGGGAGATTCTTGATAACCGCCTTAGCTGGCATATTGATCATGATATTTCAGAAGTGTTGTCTAATGATCTCGTTCCCGACACTGTCGACAATAAAGAAACCCGACAAATATTCTCGACCGGCCCCACCTATACAGCCCGCCTTTCAGGTGTCGACAATATTATTGTATCTTTAGATTACACCCAACTCTCTCAGGGTAACGCCTCTAACGAAAGCCCTGCAGATAGAAGCAATATTGATAGTGAGCGAGCCCAAGCAGATCTCATGTGGTCACATTCATTATCGAGTACATCAACGCTTGAAGTCGGCTATGCCAATGCAGAAACGCAGTTTGATAACAACAGTCCCGATTTTAAATACCAACAATTATTTGCCGGCTATAACACAGAATTGGCTAGCGGTAATTATGGCCTTAGGTTGGGTGCCAACCGTGCAGAACGTAGCTTAATTAATGACGAACAAACCGGCGTCTTCACTGCCATTAACTATAACCGTAACTTCAGTGGCAATATTTTTTCCATTGATATCGTTCGCCAATTGGCTGATTCGAGCATTGGCTTAGATAGAGACATTGACGGTTTCAACACCAATAATTTTGATGAAATTGCCGTGGTAGAAAGGACGCGTGTTGATATTGCTTATCAATTTCAAAACTTATGCCGTGGCTGCCTTGCAGAGCTTACTTATACCTTTGATAATAGTGACTTTGAAAACGATGAGCTCGTACTTTCGACCGACACGACTCAAGACAATAAAGATAATCGCGTTAGTGCTAACCTAACCTACAATATTAACTCTCGATTAAGCACCCGATTACTCACTTCTTATTTACAAACTGATTTTTCTGCTTTCGATCGAAAAGATAAAATTACCGAAATTGAAAGTCAAACCGATTGGGCATTATCGGCGAAGCTCGCGCTTAATTTTTATCTTTCCTATGTTAATCGCGACACCCAAAATACACCTCTGGGCGACATTGATTACAACGCTTCAACTATTGGGATTTCAGCTACTTACACTATAAAATAAGAGTTTTTTGTTAATTTATTAACGTTAACTCACCAAAATCTGACAAGGCAATAATCTGGCAAGTGTCTCCCGCTTGCCATTGCTGACCCGGCTGAACCGGTATTAACACATTGCATTGCGCAATCGAAGATAGCACACCTGAACTCTGATTTTGATAACGTGCCACGGTGACTTCACCAGCACTATTGATGGATGCCTGGCCTCGTAAGAAATCTAAACGCTTACCCGAATTATGCCAATCAAATGCTGCTTTAGCCGCAACTGAGCCAAGCGACGATTGCGATAAATCGACAGCACGTGAATCATCATAGCCCATGGTTTTTAATAACCATGGCCGCATCAATAAATGAAACGTGACAAACGAAGAAACAGGATTACCCGGCAGACCAAAAAAGGGCGTTCCTTTTATGTTACCAAACGCGACAGGCTTACCCGGCTTAATGGCTAGCTTCCAAAATAAAATAGAACCTAAAGACTCCACTTGTTGACGCACGTAATCTTCTTCGCCTACCGACATACCGCCAGTAGTTACAATGCAATCGGCCTGTTCGCTGGCGCTAATTAAATAATCGCGCGTCGCCGATTCTGTATCAGGACAACAGCCTAAATCGACAGGAATAGCCCCTAACGCTTTAATTCTAGCGGCAAGAAAATAACGATTGGAATTATAAATTTGCCCTGCCGATAGAGTTTCACCCGGATTTTTTAATTCATCACCGGTAGAGAAAAAGGCCACTTTAACTGGCGTATAACAGGACAACTCAGCGATACCGACAGACGCCAGCAAACCAATATCACCCGACGTCAATCGTCGACCCTGCTCAACAACCACCGCACCTTTTTTTATGTCTTGACCTGCCAGACGAATATGCTGACCCGATCGCGGCAGCTCAGTAAAACTGACCTTTAAATCACTCTCAGAATCGCTATCGCTTGCAAATTTTTGATTGGTATCAATCACTGCATCTTCTTGCAAAATAATTGCATCGGCACCTGCGGGAACCATCGCGCCAGTAAAAATTCTTGCAATAGAGTTATCCGCTAATGCTTGAGGCGCCTCTCCTGCGGCAATGCGTTGCGATACACAATAACTTACTCCTAACGCAATATCATTGCTGCGCACCGCATAGCCATCCATAGCGCTATTATCATAGCCAGGCACATCAATAATTGATTGCTGTGTTGATGCAACAATACGTCCTAGGGCTTTATCCAATGGCACTAACTCATTACGAGAAGTAATAGCCGCATGCGCCATCACCTGCTCAAAACCTTGTTCAAAAGTGATCATTATCTTTTACTGCTCTCTTTTTTTACTACTCTCTTTTTTTACTGCTCTCGATTCTCTTACTGCTCTAGCGTTTGTAATACACCATAAAAATTACAAGGGCGATGACGGCTATCTAACTGCTCAGACAAAATGCCTGTCCATGCAAGTGTGCAGGCACCCGTCGAACCTGGCAGAGCAAATAACACCGTATTATTGGCAAAACCCGCTAAGGCGCGCGATTGAATCGTCGAAGTACCTATATCGTCATAAGAAAGCTGTCGAAATAACTCACCAAAACCATCAATACTTTTATCAAATAAGGGGCTCACAGCCTCGGGCGTTGAATCACGACCACTAAAACCCGTGCCACCAGTAATGACAATGGCGTCAACCGATGAATCAGCAATCCACTGTGAGACAATGGCACGAATCGCATAAATATCATCTTTTACTAGACTACGACTCTCAAGCTTATGGCCTGCATCACTCAGTGCTTTTACTAAATAGTCACCCGATGTGTCATTTTCTGCTGTTCGAGTGTCTGAAACTGTTAAAACTGCCAATCCTAAAGGACTGAATATCGGTGTCGATTTTGCCATGTGAAATTATTTAACCCCTTAAGATGACTGTAAACTGCTTTAAATTAAGTTAACTACTTGTATTTGCTCAATTTTAACTGATAAATAAATATAAGATAACGTTATCAACCCCATTCTCTCCATTTACACTGCTATTGACAATCTCCTTACATATCTGAATAATTCGCCGCCTCAATTTGTACGTATATTCGGAGTTTATCTTGGCTAATTCGCCTCAAGCAAAAAAACGCGCTCGACAAGCTGAAAAGCGTCGCACGCACAACGCAAGCATGCGTTCTATGGTTCGCACCTATCTTAAGAAGGTCGACGCTGCACTTTCTAGTGGTGATTCTTCTGCTGCCCAAACAGCGTATGACACGGCTGTACCTGTCATCGATCGTATGGCAGACAAAGGTATTATCCACAAGAACAAAGCGGCAAGACATAAGTCAAGACTCAACGCGAAAGTGAAAGCGCTCGCAAGCTAATCTAATTGCACGTCTACCCTATTGGTTGACGTGCAGTTGGTTGACGTGCAGTTGTTTATCTAGTGTCATCTTGCTTAACCCTTCTACTCAATAGGTAAAAGGTGTCATTGTTCTAAGTTTAGCCAGCATTTACAGCCAACTGCTTTTCGGTCGGTTGCTATTTCTCGCCTTATTTTTGACCTTCTGTTACTCAGCATTATCCCAGCCCAAGCCCCTTACCGCTCTGTTTTTATAACGATTGTTACCATTATTGATAGCTTCTCGCCTCCATCGCGGTAATGTCACCAATAAAAGCGTCACTTAAGCCACAGCAACCTTGTTATAAAGCCCTGAATGCTTTATTATTCGCGCCCTTTTTACCACTGGGCTATTTATTAAGTTAAGTAAGTTATTAAGCTTTTTTAGCTTAGCCCTTAACCGTTGCCAAACCAGCGCATAAAAAAATACCCGTACTTAAATAAAAGTCGGTTGGCCACAATACGGAGAACACCATGTACGCAGTAGTTGAAAGCGGTGGAAAACAACACCGAGTTATTGAGGGCGAAACCCTTAAAGTTGAAAAATTAGACCTCGCAACAGGCGAAACCCTGACAATTGACCAAGTATTAATGGTCGGCGAAGGCGAATCAGTTAAAGTTGGCGCCCCTTATGTAGACGGCGGCAAAGTCACTGCAGAGATTATCTCGCACGGACGTCATGATAAAGTTACTATCGTGAAGTTTCGTCGACGTAAGCATCACAGAAAGCAAATGGGCCACAGACAGTGGTATACCGAGTTAAAAATTACCAGCATAGCTGGCTAGAGAACTCACTAATAACGATTTTGGAGTAAGTCATGGCGCATAAGAAAGCTGGTGGTAGTACCAATAACGGACGCGATTCCGAGTCCAAACGATTAGGCGTAAAATGTTTTGGCGGCGAAGTCGTTAAAGCAGGCAATATCATCATTCGTCAACGTGGCACTAAAGTGCACCCGGGATTGAATGTCGGTATGGGTAAAGATCACACCTTGTTTGCAACTAGCCCTGGTGTTATCAAATTTGATCAAAAAGGTCCTAAAAACCGCAAATATGTTAACGTTGTTGTTTAATGTTATAGCGTAATACAGGCTCGATAGATCAAAAAAAGCCCTGTCATACGACGGGGCTTTTTTGTATGGATAGCATTAACACCAATAACAGCATTAACAACCGTTAGGCGAATACATTACACTTATTCGCCAAAGTAAGTCGTAACTAACTTTATAAACAACGGCATAAACAACCGCATAAGCAACCTAGCGAACCACAAGACATCTAACGCCATGAAATTTGTAGACGAAGCCATTATTTTAGTCAACGCTGGCAAAGGCGGCAACGGAGCCTCAAGCTTTCGTCGTGAAAAATATATTCCACGTGGCGGCCCTGATGGTGGCGACGGCGGTGATGGCGGCAGTGTTTATTTAGAAGCCAGCGCTTCGCTAAATACACTTATCGACTTTCGCTTTCAGCCCCGCTATCGCGCCGAATCCGGTCGAAGCGGTCAAGGTAAAAGCTGCACCGGCCATAAAGGCGAAGATAAAACGTTAGCTGTACCTGTTGGCACCACCATTATTGATGAAGATACCGGTGAAACCTTAGGGGATTTATTGAATGCCGGTGATCGACTACTCGTCGCACAAGGTGGCTTTCATGGATTGGGCAACATTCGCTTCAAGTCCAGCACCAACCGCGCACCCAGACAGACAACGCCAGGCTCAGAGGGTGAAGGCCGACGCCTACGCCTAGAACTCAAGCTACTCGCCGATGTGGGGCTGCTAGGCATGCCTAACGCAGGTAAGTCGAGTTTAATCACGGCTATTTCTGCTGCGCGTCCAAAAATTGCCAATTATCCCTTTACTACGCTAGTGCCTAGCCTTGGGGTTGTTAGTATCGAAGCGCATCGCAGCTTTGTCATGGCAGATATTCCAGGGCTGATTGCAGGCGCAGCCGAAGGTGCAGGCTTAGGTATTCGATTTTTAAAGCATTTAACGCGCACACGACTCTTACTGCATTTGGTCGATGTTATGCCGCCTGATGAATCAGACCCTATTGATAGCGTTGATCAACTTGATGATGAGCTCAGTGCATTTAGTGCCGCCCTCGCCTCACGTCCACGCTGGTTAGTACTGAACAAAATCGACCTGCTAAGCGACGATGAACTCGCCGACTTATTAGCACGTGTAAAAATCGAACTGCCGCAGTACGAACATGTTTATGCAGTATCAACGGTTGCTCGCCTTGGGCTAAAACCGTTAAGCGGCAATATCATGAATCACTTAGAAGAAATATGGCTGCAAGAGGAAGAAGATCCTGAAGTACTGCTAAAAGAACAAGCGACTCAAACCGCCATGCAAGTGGAAGGACGCAACAGTATTGCAGAGCTAGCAGAAAGACGAGCTGCAGAACGTGAAGGCCAATCTGAACTCGCAGAAGATGGCATCAATGATGATGACCTTGATGACGACGTTCAAGTTGAGTACGTCAGAGATTAAACCCGTAATCAAACGTTAGAACGAGCTAACTCATGAGCACAGCAAGCGCCAACACATCCAAACGCTGGGTCATTAAAATTGGCAGTGCGCTCCTTACCGATAACGGTGAAGGGCTGGCGCTAAAAGCCCTCGATCATTGGGTTGAGCAAATCGCCGAGCTTAGAAAAGCTGGCTACGATATCGTGCTGGTATCATCAGGGGCCGTCGCAGAAGGTCTCACTCGTCTTGGCTGGAAAACGCGCCCCGACTCTCTCCACTTGCTGCAAGCCGCCGCCGCTGTCGGTCAAGCCGGACTAGTGCAAGCGTATGAATCACGCTTTAAGCAATTTCAAATTACTACCGCTCAAGTTTTATTAGTGCATGAAGACTTATCATCACGCACGCGCTATTTAAATGCGCGACAAACACTGCAAAGTTTACTTGAATACGGTGTTATTCCTATCATCAACGAAAACGATACGGTCGCAACCGATGAAATTCGCTTTGGCGATAACGATACACTCGCAGGCCAAGTTGCTAACTTAATTGATGCCGATAAACTCTTGATACTGACCGATCAAGAAGGCGTATTCAGCGATGACCCTAGAGTGCATGCTAATGCCGTATTAATAGACGAACAAGATGTGCATGACGTATCACTTGATCAAGCAGCAAAAGATGGTAGCGGTACATTAGGTCGCGGTGGCATGACCACAAAAATTAGAGCCGCACGCTTAGCCGCAAGATCGGGCGCCTCGACCATTATCGCTAACGGTTTAACACCGTCTATAATTACTCGCTTAGCCAATAACGAATCATTGGGTACGCAACTCACCAATACCCGCAAGCCAATGACACCTAGAAAACAATGGTTATCAGGCAGCTTATCTGTGCAAGGCTCGCTAACACTTGATGATGGCGCGGTGCGCGTTTTAACTGATGCTGGCAGTAGTTTATTACCCGTTGGCATTGTCGCTGTCAGCGGAGTGTTTGACCGCGGGGAATTGGTTAGCTGCGTAGATACAAAAGGCCAGGAAATTGCTCGTGGACTGGTTAACTACAGCAGTGATGAAGCCACTAAAATTATGGGTGCTGCTAGCGACCAACTGACAGACATTCTTGGCTATGGTGGTGATGAAGAAATTATTCATCGAGACAACCTCGTCGTACTCTAAACGCGATTTAACACAGCGGCCATCCTCATCCGAATCTTTTTTGCTATCATCCTATTAAGGGTATAAAAAAAACAAGGCAATAAATATGGATCCGGTTACTCAAGGCGTTCTAGGTGCCAGCCTATCCCAATCTTTTTCGCGGAATAAAAAGCAAACAGCCATTGCGGGTTTATTTGGTTTGTTATCAGGTTTGGCGCCAGACTTAGATGTATTTATTCGTTCCAGTAGTGACCCGCTTTTATTTCTTGAATACCATCGACACTTTACCCATTCGTTAGCCTTTATTCCTTTTGGTGGATTACTCTGCGGTACAGTCATGTACTTATTATTAGGCAAACGCTGGGGAGTCAGTTTTCTTCTCACTTGCTTGTATTGCACTTTAGGTTACGCCACTCACGCCGTGCTTGATGCCTGCACCAGTTATGGCACGCAATTATTTTGGCCGTTCAGTAATGTTCGTATCGCATGGAACAGCATGTCGATTATCGATCCTATTTATACGGTGCCGATAATTGTGGGCGTATTAATGGCAGCGATAAAAAAGCAGCCCGGCATTGCAAGAATCGTATTCGCTTGGGCACTTATTTATCCTTGTATTGGCGTGTTTCAACATAATCGAGCTATTGAAGCCGGTTTAACGTTAGCCCATGCACGTGGTCATGAACCTATACGCATTAATGCCAAGCCTAGCTTAGGGAATATTTTTTTATGGAAAGTGATTTACGAGACACATGAACATTATTATGTTGATGCGGTTAGGGTTTTAAGTGACACTAAAAAATATCCGGGTGAGAAAATAGAGAAGTTGGATATTGCTCGCGACTTTTATTGGTTAGACAGTGACTCGCAACAAGCAAAAGATATTGAGCGTTTTCGTTGGTTTTCAAATGGCTATATTGCTCAAGATCCTAATAACCCGAATAGGATTGTGGATGTGAGGTATTCTTTTGTGCCGAATGAAGTTGAAGCGTTATGGGGGATTTTATTGTCGCCACAGGCGGATGTGGATGAGCATGTTGTTTATTCTGGTGAGAATGTATTAACGACTAGGCATCAGGATGCGTTTTTTGGGCAGTTACGAGGGGAGTGAATTTTGGCGTTATTTAGAGTTTCGCTTTGAATTAAAGTTTTGGAGTTTTTTTAATTTTTAATTTTAATTTTAAGTTTTAAGTTTTAAGTTTTAAGTTCAAGGTCGTCGGGGGTGGGGCGACACGCCAAGAGTCTAGATTTTTAAGCTTTATCTGATACTGTTCTTATATTCTGGTTGTTTACTTTAGTTGTTTGAGTTTTCAATCAAGACCGTCGGGGGTGGCCCCGACACGCCAGTCACTTTTCTTTGTTTGTGCAAAGAAAAGTAACCAAAAGAAAGCACACTGTACAGACAACCTACATAGGTAACACAAAACGCAAGATACATAGGTAACAGTTTAAAGTAAGCGCACGTCGATAAGCGGAGGTGCGCATGAACTGGAAAACGGTGAACCCTATGGATCAAAAAGTATTGTTTATAGCTGATTGTTTACGCAAAAGCGGATCATTTTCGGAGCTGTGTCGTCGCTATGGTATCAGTCGAAAAACCGGTTACAAATGGATAAAGCGTTATCAAGGTGATGGTCTTGATGGGCTCGAAGATCGCAGTCGACGCCCGGCGATGCATCCAGAAACAACGCCTTACTCTATTCGTCAAGCCATTGTAGAGATCCGCAACTCACGTCAGATTTTGATTGGCGCTAAAAAAATACAGTCAGCTTTAGCCGTGCGTTTCCCGAACGAGCACATCCCTTCCCACACGACAATCAACAGCATTCTTCGAACGGAAGGCTTGCTTAAGCCGAGGAAAAAACGTGCGCGAATATCGCGATATCAAACGCCTTTCGCGCCAGTACGCGCGCCTAATGAATTATGGAGCACCGATTTCAAAGGACAATTTAAATTAGGGAATGGCCGTTATTGCTATCCACTGACGGTGATGGATCACCAAAGCCGCTTTCTGATCGGTTGTGAGGGATTAGTGGGGACACGTCATGAAGACACTAAACAGGCTTTTATTCAGCTATTTAAAACCTATGGGCTACCCGATCGTATTCGTTCAGACAATGGCGTGCCATTTGCAGCACGTACTTTAGCGGGGTTATCGCGCTTGTCGGTTTGGTGGATACGACTTGGGATAATGCCAGAGCGCATTCAGCCTGGTTGTCCACAACAAAATGGCTGTCATGAACGGATGCATCGTACGTTAAAGTCAGCAACTACCAAACCGGTAGCATCCTCATTCCGTCGACAACAACAGTCCTTCGATGCGTTTAAATTGGAATATAATGATATCCGAGAGCACGAAGCATTAAACAATCAAACACCCAGTTCATGTTACCGCCAAGCCACTCGAGCTTATCCAGCGCGCATACCTGAAATTGAATATCCCGATTATTATGATCGGTTTACAGTCAGAAAAAGCGGCATTATTTATTGGGGCAATGGTCAAGTTTATCTCAGTCATGTATTGGCGGGTGAGACAATTGGTTTAGAATGTATTGAGGACGGTATCTGGCAAGCTCATTTTGGGCCAATATTGTTAGGGCAATTTAATGAACGCGATGTAAAGGGTGGAAAGAAGCCCTATTGGACGGTAAAAGTGTAACCCATGTATCTTACGTAAACTGTTACCTATGTATCCGTCATGTACAACACAATCTGACGAAGATTGACCCCGATATAACCTATTCGCTTTGGGGTGGTTTTATCCAGTACATCTTAGCTGTGC
>ENA-OQVM01000886-OQVM01000886.1-marine-metagenome-genome-assembly--contig:-NODE-886-length-42815-cov-18.997871_pt1 | contig 42815 bp, 41 predicted proteins | sample MGYA00237776_ERZ505498 | MGnify/ENA primary metagenome ERZ505498 (study PRJEB26159, sample SAMN06265151) | marine metagenome | isolation source: Helgoland LTER site | place: Germany:Helgoland, sampling...
TTTGGTTACTTTTCTTTGCACAAGCAAAGAAAAGTGACTGGCGTGTCGGGCCACCCCCGACGGTCTTGAACTGAAAACTTAAACAATGGAAATAAAAATCCAGAATAGAAGAATACTATCAGATAGAACTTAAAGATCTAGATTCTGGCATGCTGAGCCAAACCCGACACCCTTGACCTTAAAACTTAAAATTTAAAAAAACCAGCCAACACATTTAAAGCTCAACATTCAAATAAACATTCTGAACATCATCCAAATCATTCAGCATATCCAAAAACTTATCCAAAGTTTCAGTATCTTCCCCTGTCACTTCCGTCAAATTTTGCGGCAAAAACTGAATCTCATCCACCTCAAACGTCAACTCACCAAACGCATCGGCCAACGCATGTTTCGCTTTACCATACTCCGTATTAGGCGCAAACACAGTCACCAAATCATCTTCAGTTTCAATATCCGCAACATCCACATCCGCCATCATCAACGCTTCAAGAACGGCTTCTTCATCCTGTCCTTTAAATGCCAAAATAGTTGAGTGATCAAACATATGACTAACGCTACCTTGCGTACCAATTTTGCAATTATTCTTGGTAAAGCAAAGGCGTACATCGTTAAAGGTGCGTGTTGCATTATCAGTAAGGCAATCGACAATCACCATGCAGCCGCCAGGACCAAAGCCCTCATAACGCGCGGTTTCAAAATCTTCACCGCCACCACCTTTGGCTTTATCAATGGCTTTTTCAATAACGTGAGTAGGAACTTGATCTTTTTTAGCACGATCAATAAGACCGCGTAGAGATAGATTACCGTCAGGATCAACACCACCAGCTTTGGCAACTACGTAAATTTCACGGCCATATTTGCTGTAGACCCGTGCTTTAGCATCGGAAGTCTTTGCCATTGAATCTTTACGGTTTTGGTACGCTCTACCCATTTTGGTGTTGCTCCACGCTTAATCATACAAATAATAGTATTGCCCCGTGATATTAGTCTTCCACGAGCAGATGAGCAGTTTACTAGAAATAAAACTGGACACAAGAAGTAGTATGTTTAACTAGCTTGAACCAACAGAAATGCACTACAATTTAACGTATAGCTGCTACTCATAAGGAATTCTTTTGAATAATGATAATAATAAGCCTAAACCATCAGTCTTCAGTACGTTTTTGGATGAATACGGTGATTCACTGAGTTTTATGGGTGGAGCGGCATTTGTCTTTGCTGTTTTGCAACTTATCTATTTTCAGCTGTATGTCCATTCGCCCGCTTTTTATGCGTATTTAAATGTTTGTGCCGACCTCTCTACTATGTTGCTTAATTTGGTGGGTGAAGAGGTTGTCTTAAAAGGCCGAACCATGGTCAGTGCCGCAGGGCCTACCGTTACCGTTGTTGAGGGTTGCGATGCATTGCGAATTCATAGCGTTTTAGTGGCTGTTATTATTGCTTACCAATGCAGTGTTAAAGATAAAGTCATCGGTATTGTTCTTGGTGTTGGGCTAATGTACTTGTTTAATCTTGTGCGTATTAGCTTCTTATTATGGATTGATATTCATGCAACGGAATGGTTTGATGTTTTTCATCACACTATTTTACCGTTTGGATTATGGTTAGCGGCCGTGATCTATTTTTATTGTTGGGGCCGTAAGGTTTAATATCCGATAAGCTATTTATTACGACTTAGGCTGTTGATTAGCGGTAAAGCCATCGAAGGGTAGTCGCTAATAATGCTGTCCACGCCTAACTGATATAGCGTTTTTATTTGTTCTGGGTTGTTCACTGTCCATATCGATAAATGCATATCCGTTTTTTTGACTTTCTGAACAAATCGTGGCTTGGCAATTTTTGTGTTAATGCAAAAATACTGGCAGTCTAAATTATTAGCAATAGACAATGCATTGGTTGTATAGCTAATAACGCCAATAGGAATATGTGGGAATTGTCGACGGAGTTTGGCGAGGAATACGTAATCAAAAGAAGTGACGACAATTTTTTTTGCGGAGCTTTTGCTTGGGAATAAAGCCCCGATTTTTTCAATCATTAAAGCATGTTCACTGCTTTTATCTAACTTCACTTCTAATTGATAACACTGTATTTCAGGCGTACTTTTAAGTAAGTGCTTGAGAGTGGGTATGCCGCAAGCGGTTTTTCGTGGCCAGGGTGTACCAAATTGTCTGGCATCTAAACGGCTAAGCTCGCTAGCGGTTAAGCGCGCAATTTTTTTGTTTACACCGGCTGTTCGTTTAGCGTTGTTATCATGCACTATCACTATCTGTTGGTCGGCCGATAAGCGTAAATCAATTTCAACCCGTCTTACACCTCGTTCAATAGCATGGCGCATACCTGCAATCGTATTTTCGGGTGCTTCGCCTGCGGCGCCACGGTGGCCAAATAATTGCATTGAGTGTTCCTTTTATAAAGACTTATTCGTTGCTATTGATTCAAGTTATTTATCACCATCAACGGCATAAGGCAAGGCGGTGATAGTGATTGCCGTTTCACCTTTAATCGATAGCGATGCTTCTTCTGCATCGGCAACTTTAATGGCGACCATGCCATAGCTTTGTGCTGGCGTGTTTTTAATATCGTTTGTCACACCTACTATGGTTCCTATTAATTGTCCTTCGGCATTCAAGCATTCATCGCCGATGGTCAGCGTGTTATTAGCGGCAGTGGTGATAAACGGAAAACAGCGGCGTTTAACCTTGCCGCGGTATTTCATGCGCGCAATAATTTCTTGGCCGGTATAGCAGCCTTTGGTAAAGCTAATGCCGCCTAAGTAATCCAAGTTAAACATTTGCGGAATAAATTCGCCCACAGTTTGCGGTTGTACAAAACTGAGTCCGGCATTAATTAAGCGATATTCCCAAGCAGCGGAGCCACACCATTGTGCATCTAAAATCTCAAGGCTGCTAAGATAATGAGTGATAGCGGCTCTTTTGATCCATTGTATGGATCCAACAGTATTGATAGTTAATGACGCTAATAGATCAGTATTGTCTGGCACGGGATTCACCTTAGCGAATCCGAAAGCTGCATACTCTGTTGAAATATCCGTTAATGTTGCTTTCGAAAACACAGCGTATTTATTTAATGCTGTTAGTGCTGTATCAACAACGCTAATAGGGAGTTGTAATAAATAGTGATCCTTGGTCGCGCAGTACAGATAAAAATTGGCATGCATTCGGCCTTTAGGGTCGCAGTGGGCGGCCAGTGTTGATTCGCCGATGGCTAAGGCTTCAATATCGGCTGTTAGCTGGCCTTGTAAAAAGCGACTGGCATCGGGACCTTCAATGCTAATTAGGCCGAGTTGGTGTAATGGGTGAATGCTCGCTGTATCGATTAGGGTAGTAAAGGGTGGTTCGCTATTAAAATAGCTTTGTCCATTATGATGGCTTTGCGCAGGCAAAGCGCCGAGGCTATCTTGCCACCAAGTATCCAGCGTGTTGAATGAAGCTGACATGCATTGTTCCTGCTTAAAATATTAGGCATAGGGTGTATTGATTTCTAGTGACTCATTGTCGTTTAGCTTGCCGCGTTAAACAATATCAATTCTTGGATAAAGATTCACTATGTCTAAGACTAATCATGCTTATTGCTCTCTTTGGCGTGTCGACGGGAGCGCAAGCAATGGCAGGATAGGGTATGATAGGATTTATGAATGATTTTAATACAGATTTAGAAAGAGCGGAATTTAATCGGGTAATCTGGCATAGCCGTCGTGGAATGTTGGAGCTCGATTTAGTGCTAGAGCCTTTTGTGAGAAACAGCTATCGTTTACTCGATGCTGATGCGCAGGCATTGTATCGACGCCTGTTAACTTGTGAGGACCAAGAGCTCTATAATTGGTTTTTGAAAAAAGAGCCTGCAACGGATGCAGGTTTGATCAGTATGGTTGAGACTATTCTGGCCGCAAATCGCGAGCGAGCTCAACAAGCATAGATATCTTCACACTCTAAATTAAATTTCACTCTATATTACACTTTATACTACAATTTGCATTTAGAGTAACCACTCGGACTATCGCATGGATGCGCTTCAAGTCACTTTTTCAAACACCCTTTTAGGTAGGCTTTATTTGCTGCTGCTTTATGCAATGGCTGCTTTTACTGTGGTCTATCAATTAGCGAATATTGGCGTTGTATTGCTATTTTTACTTCTGCTCGCCTGGCTTTTTTTTCGTGAATGGCGGGGGCTCTTTAGTTTTAGTTTTAGCTCTAGCTTGAGCGCTAAGGCGTCTCAGGTCAGAGGGATTGACTATCAGCCGCAGTCGTCACAGCAAAAGTGGCGTTTATTAGTGGGGCGTGAGTGGCAGCCGATGAGCGAGCTTAAGCTTTATTATCGTCTGCCGTGGTTAATCGCGATAAGAGCGGTTGACTATCCACATTATCAGCCCCGCATTGTAATCATTTGGCGAGACAGTATGACGGCTAAAGAGTGGCGTTTGTTGCGTATTTATCTATCGCTTTGAAATCAGTTTTCGGCCGATGCACAAAAATTGGGGGGAAATAGCACAGTATCATGAGCGAAACGGTTTTCAGATTTATAATCTAAGGTGTAATGCAGACCGCGACTTTCTTTGCGTCGTAATGCCGATTCAATAATTAATTCGGCTACCAAAGTCAGATTTCGCAATTCGATTAAATCATTAGTGACTTTATAGTTACCGTAATATTCAGTGATTTCTTTGCGTAACAGTTGCGCGCGATGTTGGGCTCGCTCAAGTCGCTTTGAGGTTCTAACGATACCAACGTAATCCCACATAAAGCGTCTTAGCTCATCCCAGTTATGAGAAATAACCACGTCTTCATCCGAATCGGTTACCTGCGTTTCATCCCATATTTTAGGGGCTTTTTGCCATTCAGTAGTATCAATAGTCGAGAGAATAGATTCGGCAGCGGCTTGGGCATAAACGATACATTCCAGCAATGAATTACTCGCCATTCGGTTAGCACCATGCAACCCCGTAAAGCTAGTTTCACCAACTGCGAAGAGGTTTTTTACATCGGTTGCACTGCAATTATCGACCATGATGCCGCCGCAGGTATAGTGAGCGGCAGGCACCACAGGAATGGGTTCTTTGCATATATCGATGCCTAAATCTAAGCATCGCTCATAAATATTAGGGAAGTGTGATTTGATAAATTCAGGTTCTCGATGACTAATGTCGAGATAAACACAGTCGCTACCTAAACGTTTCATTTCATGATCGATAGCGCGAGCGACAATATCGCGAGGAGCTAATTCGCCACGCTCATCAAAGTGATGCATAAATTGCTCACCATTAGGTAGGCGCAGTTTCCCACCTTCACCACGAACGGCTTCAGTAATTAAAAACGATTTAGCTTGTGGGTGGTAAAGGCAAGTAGGGTGGAATTGATTAAATTCCATATTCGCTACGCGACAACCTGCACGCCACGCCATGGCAATTCCGTCGCCACTCGCGCCATCAGGATTGCTGGTATATAAATACGCTTTACTTGCTCCGCCGGTAGCAATAACGACATAACGGGCATGAAACGTTTCTACTTTGTTATTTTTGCTATCGAGTATATAAACGCCTCGACAGGTGGGAGTGGGGCTATCGCGTTCAATAGTGATATCAATAGCAACATGATGTTCAAACGTTTTAATTGAGGGGTGCTCATAAAGTCGATCAACTAAAGTTTCTGATACCGCTTTACCCGTCGCATCGGCGGCATGAATAATACGACGACTACTATGTCCGCCTTCGCGGGCCAAGTGGTAATCGTTACTGCTTTCATCGTAGAGGTCACCTTTTTTTGCCTCTGATTTTTTCTCGCGGGTAAAGGCTACGCCTTGCTCTATTAGCCATTCAATAGCTTGCTTGCTACGCTCAACGGTGAATCTAACGGCATCTTCGTGGCAGAGCCCTGCGCCGGCAACTAAGGTGTCAGCACAGTGAGCATCAATGCTGTCGGCGGCATCTAAAACGGCGGCAATACCACCTTGGGCATAGTAAGTAGAGCCTTCACTGAGTTGTGATTTCGATATGACAGCGACATTGGCTTTTTCGGCAAGAGCAAGTGCAAGTGTTAGGCCAGCAGCTCCGCTGCCGATAACAACAACATCATATTGGTGGATAGTACTCATAAGGGTTCTCTAAAATAGTCATATCGCCTCGCTCGAGTCACTAAAGAGGCATCTTAATGGATAAAAAATAAAGGGTTTTTTATCCTGTAGTCTGAACTTCTATCTATGGTAGCGGTCTGAAAGACTTCGCTCAACCGCTTATAAACTAACAGATTATTGTTTTTGGTTGATTTTTTGTTCGATTTCGAGCTAAAAATTCAAAAACACTCTGTTTATCCTTGAGTTGGCGGTTGGAGTCGTCAAAGTTTAGGTCTAGAATAATAAAGAGAAGAGGTTAGTCTTAAAATGGTTGTTTTGGTGCACTTTGTTGTAAACACAAGAGTGGCAACTAAGAATTGCAAGGCACGCATGCCTGCGTTACCGAATAATCTACTATCTAATTTTATCGTATTCGGCATGATTGCTGAATCCTCTTATTTGAGCTGTAGGGATGACATTATCTAAATGAGTGATGCGGATGCGCAATTAGTTGCGCGGGTTCAACAAGGTGATAAGCGGGCTTTTGATCTACTGGTACTTAAATACCAGCATAAGATTCATAGCTTAATATCTCGCTATGTGCGCGATCATGCCGAAGTGCAAGATGTTGCTCAAGAGGCTTTTATTAAAGCTTTTCGTGCTATTAATAATTTTCGTTCTGAGAGCGCTTTTTATACCTGGATGTACCGCATTGCCATTAATACGGCAAAAAATCATTTAGTGTCTCGTTCGCGTCGTCCGCCGAGTACCGACGTTGATGTCGATGAGTCAGATGATTACTCAGGTTCTAACGTACTGCAAGATATGCAAACGCCTGAAAGTATTTTGCATGGCAATGAGGTTGCGGGTGTTGTCAAGCAGGCCTTAGATAGCCTGCCAGAAGATTTACGGACTGCGGTAACTTTGCGAGAGTTTGATGGTCTCAGCTATGAAGATATTGCTGATGTGATGTCTTGCCCTGTAGGTACGGTCCGTTCACGTATATTTAGGGCGCGAGAAGCAATCGACAAACAAGTAAGGCCAACGCTTCATCGTCTTTAGTTTACATTGAGTGATTTGAAGCGTAACAATCTGAAACGTAATGATTTAAACGAAATAAAAGCAACGATTTAAAACGATTGAATTTAAAACGATTGAATTTAAAACGATTGAATTTAAAACGATTTAGTTTAAAACGATTTAGTTTAAAAGTAATGGAATAAAAGTAATGGAATAAAAGTAATCGTGTATTTCTTTTATTTATAGCAGTTCAACATAAAGTAGTGGTTAAGATCTATGAGTGATCAATTGTCAGAAACAATATCAGCCATAATGGACAGTCAGGCCGATGACTTAGAAGTGCGACGTTTGTTAAAAGCGTTGGACAATGCTTCTGAAGAAGAGGCCGCCGTTATTTTAGCTCAATGGGAAAGTTTTCATTCCATTGGTTCCGTGCTTCGCAATGAATCCACCAGCGGTAATGAAGCGCCGACAATGCGAGCGTCATCCAGTTTTGCTGCCAGTGTTTCAGCCGCCATCGCAGATCAAGTGCCGATGGATCAAACTCATAACCGTCCCTCGAACAATGAACCTATGTGGAAGCGCTTTGCCGTAGCTGCAACCGTAACGCTGGCCGTACTGGTTGGTGTGCATGAATATGAAGACATGCAAGCAGGTGGCGCCAGCTATACCGCAGATAATACTGTCGTCGTTCCCGCTGTAAAAAATGCAGATCAAAGTCTTATTGATTTAGCGGCGATACAGTTAGCATCGTCAGACCTAGCATTAGAATCATCTATATCAGAAGCTGAAAAGCTTGAGGCGGTTGAAGCACAAGAACGCTTGAATGAATATTTGCTTGAGCATACCAATCACGCTGCTAAGCAAAGTGGTCAAGGTATGATTCCATTTGCTCGCTTGGCTAATTTTGAAGATGAGTAGCGACCATTTATTTTTTAATGATTATTTTCTCAATGTTTATTAACGTAATATTGTTGAAAAAATGTTAGTTAGCGCTTTTCTTCTAATAAATAATTGCTTACTTACAGACGGACAATTCAGTGCCAAAACCTAAATTAATATCACAGTATCTTTCCAAACTATTGGCGAGCTGGCTTTTAGTTATCTCCTGTTTTATCGCTGTATCTGTGCAGAGTGAGCAGAGTATAAAGAGTGCGGAGACCGTTATAGACAATGTAGATATAAACACTGCAGAGTCTGATGCTTATGCGTTATTAGCGGTAATGGAAGAGAGTACTAAATCCTTAACATATCAAGGTACCTTGGTGTATACCCAAGGCAGCCGAATGGAAACCTTAAAGATTTTCCATACCTTAAAAGATGGCGTGCAATCTGAGCGTTTAGTGCACTTAAGCGGTACGCCCCGCGAAATCATCCGTCGTGGTGATAAAGTTATTTGTGTTCATCCCAAAAATGGCGTGGTTGAATTAAAGAATACTGTTCCTGCAGGACCGTTTGCACGCGATTACCAAGCCCGATTGGGTTCGGTTAATGAGCCTTATACAGTCAAACTTTCTGGATATACGCGTGTTGCTGGCCGAGAGGTGACGGTGCTCGCTGTGCAACCGAAAGATGCTTACCGCTATGGTTTTAAATTGGCGCTCGATAAGCAAACCGGTTTATTGCTGCAGTCATTAATGGTGGATGCCAATAATAAAGTCTTGGAGCGTTTTGAGTATACAGAGATAAAAATAGGGGGTGATATTACTACCGAGCAATTGGCGCCTCATGTCGATCATTCTCGTGACCGTTTATCGCTAATTGATATGAAGGCTATGCAGTCTCATTCAGTATCAGCGGCCAATGATAGGGTTAAATTAGAGCCTCAGGCGGTTCAAGAACAGAATTGGCGAGTGAGTTGGTTACCGGTGGGATTTACTCTCTCGACAGCATATTTTGAGCAAAAACAGGCGGGCGAGGCTAAACGCAGCAGACAAAACAGCAAGATGTACTCAGATGGTTTGAGTGCTTTTAGTGTTTTTATTACTCCGGATGTCGATATGAGTAAGGCGTTGTCTGTTCAAAGTGGAGCAACGCTGGCCTACAGCCTAGTGAAGCGAGATGCTGAGGGCTTGTATTCGATTACAGTGGTAGGCGAAATCCCTCCCGAGGCAGCAAAAGGCATTGCGTCATCAGTGAGTAGAATTGCCGCTCGTTAGCTAGCAACTGCGATTGTTTGAATTAGACGATTTAACTGAGTGCGCCAACGACCACTTGGGCCAACGACTCCCTTGATAAAACAGTATTTTAATTTTCGCTTGAATAAACCTCCTTTCCCATCAGTGCATGCTAATAAAACGTTGTACAATCAGAATATGTCACCTCCATCTCAATATGAACCACCTCTGGATTCATCTCTGCGAAAGCATGAGGGGAAAGTCAGTGGGCCTACGGAAAGTAATAGTGCGGCAGGCATGACTGTTGAAAAAGCGCGCGTTATTTCTGTCGAGCCTTCAGCGAATAATGGTAATGGTGCGCTCTGGGTTGAGACCTTTCAGCAATCGACCTGTGGTAGTTGTGAGGCGAAAGGGGCTTGTGGTCAGGGCGTACTGGGGCGTTGGCTAAGCCGAGGCACGCATTGTATTCGCGTTCTTTGCGATAAAGGACAGGCCGATTTTTTTACTGTTGGTCAATGGGTTGAAATCGGTGTTCCCGATGGCGTAGTGCTAAAAGCGTCATTAATGGCCTATCTATTGCCTTTGTTGAGCATGATAACAGTTGCTATTGTGTTCGATAGCGTAATGCAAAATGGCAGTGGTGGAGACTTTTACCCATTAATCGGCGGTGTTATTGGCTTTATTGCTGGCCTAGCCTTGGTCCGCTTATATGAGCGTAAGCACCTCGATTCTCGTCAAAATCAGCCTCAATTGCTCGGATTATCCAGTCATGATTAAGTTTTTTTGCGGTTAGTTTGTGCCGCCTCAGGGTTAAATTGTCAGTCTCCTCCAATCTATTCACTCATCATCAAATAAGCACTCAATTTAAGCGGCAGATTCGCTTAGATTAGCCCCTTAGTATACAATCGCCGCTCTTTTTTAGGCGCAGCTTAAATAGGCGTTTTTGCAATAATAATCATCAGCTTATTGGCTAAATTGTTCAATAATTTAGGTTTGATTTAGGTGCCGCCACAACATCAGCTATATCTGATGCGTAGATTTTATAGAGAGCTAAATGAAGCAAGCAATTAACCGTATTCGAAATTTTTCAATTATCGCCCATATCGATCATGGTAAATCGACATTGGCTGATCGATTTATTCAAACCTGTGGTGGTCTAGAAGACCGAGAAATGGCCGCCCAAGTGCTTGATTCAATGGATATTGAGCGCGAACGCGGTATTACGATTAAGGCACAAAGTGTTACGCTGAATTATCTCGCCGATGACGGTGAAACCTACCAACTGAATTTTATCGATACCCCCGGTCACGTCGACTTTTCCTATGAAGTGTCGCGCTCGCTTGCCGCCTGCGAAGGTGCATTATTGATTGTTGATGCTGCGCAAGGGGTTGAGGCGCAGTCGGTGGCCAATTGCTATACGGCGATTGATCAAGGTCTCGAAGTGGTGCCTATCCTTAACAAAATGGATTTGCCACAAGTAGAGCCCGATCGCGTGGCTCAAGAAATTGAAGATATTATCGGTATTGATGCCACGGATGCTTGTCGTGTTAGTGCTAAGTCGGGCGAGGGCATACGTGAAGCGTTAGAGCGAATAGTGCACACAATTCCTGCACCGGTGGGTGATGCCGATGCGCCTTTACAAGCATTGATTATTGATTCTTGGTTTGATAATTATCTCGGCGTTGTCTCGTTAGTTAGGGTATTGCAGGGCACACTTAAAGTGAGAGATAAAATTGTCGCCATGTCTAATGCCCGTGCGCATATTGTTGATCAAGTGGGTGTCTTTACACCGAAACGATTAAATACCAAAGATCTATCAGCGGGTGAGGTTGGCTTTGTTGTGGCCGGCATTAAAGATATTCATGGTGCGCCGGTGGGTGATACGTTTACGCATGCGAAAAATGAAGATGTTGAAGCCTTACCGGGCTTCAAAAAAGTACAACCTAAAGTGTATGCGGGTTTATTTACGGTTAGCTCCGATGATTACGAAGCGTTTCGAGAAGCGCTAGCGAAGCTGACATTGAACGATGCTTCATTATTTTATGAGCCCGAAGTGTCTGATGCTTTAGGGTTTGGTTTCCGCTGCGGCTTTCTTGGCATGCTGCACATGGAAATTATTCAAGAGCGCTTAGAGCGAGAATATAATCTTGATCTTATTACCACAGCGCCGACAGTGGTCTATCAAATACTCACCAACAAGGGTGAGACGCTTGCCGTCGATAACCCATCAAAACTACCGGATTTGGGCACTATTGAAGAAATGCGTGAGCCGATTGTGCGCGCCAATATACTGGTGCCGCAAGAGCATTTGGGTAACGTTATTACGCTGTGTATAGAAAAACGCGGCGTCCAAAAAGATATGCAATTTTTAGGTAAGCAAGTATCGCTAGTCTATGAAATTCCGATGAATGAAGTGGTATTGGACTTCTTTGATCGCTTAAAATCATGCAGTAAAGGTTATGCGTCGCTGGATTATCAGTTTGAGCGTTTTCAGGCTGCTAAATTAGTCCGTTTAGATGTTCTTATTAATAGTGAGCGTGTTGATGCGCTAGCGATTATTGTGCATCGTGATTTAGCTGAATCTCGCGGCCGCTCACTGGTCGAAGCGATGAAAGGGTTAATACCACGACAAATGTTTGATGTGGCGATACAGGCGGCGATTGGCGGCCATGTTATTGCACGACAAACCGTAAAAGCGTTGCGTAAGAATGTTACTGCCAAGTGTTATGGCGGTGATATTAGTCGCAAAAAGAAATTGTTAGAAAAACAAAAAGCCGGTAAAAAACGTATGAAGCAAGTGGGTAATGTTGAAATCCCTCAGTCTGCCTTTTTGGCTGTGCTCAAGGTTGATAGTTAATAGTCTGTTTTTTACATGCCTCTTTATTTAGGTTATTTAGGTTATTTAGGTTATTCAGATTATTCAGATTATTTAGGTTATTCAGATTTAATTTGTTAAGTATGATTATTATTTTACGTTAGTCAGTAACGGAGTTAGTGCATTATGGATCTTAATTTCCCTTTAATATTAATGTCTTTGGTTGCTGCGGGTGGCCTAATTTGGTTGCTTGATATTGTTTGGCTGAGTAAAAAGCGCGGCCCCAATGACAGTGAATCGGCCTTGGTTGAAAATGCCAAATCATTAACACCGGTTTTGGCGTTTGTTTTTATTATTCGTTCTTTTCTTTATGAGCCCTTTCAAATTCCTTCGGGCTCAATGGAAAGAACCTTACTCGTAGGTGATTTTATTCTTGTGAATAAATATACCTATGGTATCCGTCTGCCAGTTTGGCGCGATAAAGTTTTCGACCTTAATGATCCGCAGCGTGGTGATGTGATGGTCTTTTTTCCGCCACACAAAGACCAATATTATATAAAGCGTGTTATTGGTCTGCCGGGTGATTTAATTGAATATACCGATAAAGTATTGACTATTAATGGCGAAGTTCAGATCCAAACTCCGCTAAACGGCAAAAAGCGTGCACTCTATCAGCAGTTTACAGAGACCTTGGGTGACGTTGATCACCAGATTCAAACCAATGCTTCTGCTCAGCGCAATGAGAATATCCGTATGCGAGTCCCTAAAGGTCACTACTTTATGATGGGTGATAACCGCGATAATAGTCAGGATAGTCGCTATTGGGGTGCTGTTTCTGAAGAGCGTATTGTGGGTAAAGCGGTTGCGATATGGATGCATAAAGAGCCGGGTTGGCATTTGCCGACGTTTTCACGCGCAGGATCATTCAAGTAGGTCTTTTTTAAGCTAAACTTATAGCCTATTAATCAGACTGGAATAGGTGAGAGATATGAGCGATCTATACTTGCGTCAGCATACTGAACAGCCCAAAAGATTTTGTTCGGCACGTTTTTACCGTCAAGCAGGCATATCTTCGATAGGATTGGTTTCGAGCATTGCACTGGGTTTACTGCTACTGACTTGTACATTAAAGATGTTGCCGGCCTATATCCAAAATTGGAATGTACAGTCTGTACTTGATGGTGTGTTGACTGAGCACTTAGAGCGAGCGACGCCGTTAACGAGAGCTGAAATTCGCACTCGCATTAGTAAACGCTTAAATATCAATCAAATAACGGCATTAACTTCAAAGCAAATAGATATTGAGAAAACAGCCGAATCTTATACGATTATTGCTGATTATGAAGTACGAGAGTCGTTATTCTCTAATATTGATGTAGTCATGAAGTTCGATAATAGCGTGTCATTACCGTTTAATCGTGAGCAATAAATAAGGCATAGCAGGTCAAGTTGCTGGTCGATTAATAGCGCTATAGGTGGTCAATACCAATCCTAATGAATTTTATTCATTAGGATTTATTCATATTAATTTGATCAATAGAAAAAATAATTAACGTGTATTCAATAAAATTTAAAAGGTATTACTATTAACAATCAACATTTAATAATTAAGACAAGGATGGTTTAAATGGCCCAGATAAAAGTGACTTTATTAAAAAATATTCAAACACGAATAGGTTATGAGTTTAAAGATACAGCGCTACTAGAGCTGGCTTTAACACATAAAAGTGCTGGCTCACCTAACAATGAACGTTTGGAGTTTTTAGGCGATTCATTGCTTAATGTAGTAGCAGCAGAAGCGTTATTCTCACGGTTTGATGATGTGCCAGAAGGCGTAATGACAACTGCTCGCTCACAGTTAGTAAAAGGAAAGACACTTGCTGAAATTGGATTGTCTTTGGAGTTAGATAAATTAATGATTCTTGGACTTGGAGAGCGAAAAAATGTCTCTCCAGTTAAGCACTCTATTGTTGGTGATGCTGTTGAGGCAGTGATTGGTGCCATTTATGTAGATAGTGACTTTGTGACTTGTCAGAAAATAGTCCTTAATTTATTAAAGCCTTATCTTGACAAGGTATCTGTAGTTCCCGAATTTAAAGATGCAAAAACATTGTTACAAGAATTAATGCAGGCTGAGCGTTTAGCGCTTCCGCATTACGAGTTAGTTGAAGTCGAAGGGCCAGGGCATCAACAAAAATTCACTGTTAAGTGCAGTGTAAAATTAAAAGATGCCAGTGCTATTGGTGAAGGTTTAAGTCGCCGTACTGCTGAGCAAAGTGCAGCTATTAAAGTGCTTAAACAATTTAATTATGCAGAGTCGGATACCATTTCTGAGGATAATCGTGTTGAACAGGTTAAAGGATCATAATGAGTATTGAGGATCCACAATATTGTGGCTATGTGGCCTTAGTCGGCCGACCTAATGTTGGTAAATCAACATTATTAAATAATTTACTGGGTCAAAAAATCAGTATTACATCGCGTAAACCACAGACAACACGTCATCGTATTACTGGCATTGATACCCGAGATCAATACCAAAGCATTTTTGTTGATACGCCGGGTATGCATCAAACACAAACTAATGCCATGAATCGCTATATGAACCGTGCGGCCGCAAGTACCATTGCCGACGTTGATGTAACGGTGTTCATTGTTGATCGCCTAGTGTGGAATGAAGAAGACGAGTTAGTAGTTAAAAGTTTAGCCAATGCAAAATCACCGATTATTTTGGTAATTAATAAAGTCGATCGTATTGTCGAAAAAAATCGCTTACTTCCCCATATTCAAACGCTGGCAACGAAATTCAGTTGGGCAGATATTCTGCCTATATCGGCCAAAAATGGCTATAACGTCGATGCCTTACGTGCAGCGATTAACAAACGTTTGCCTGCTAAGCCGCATTTCTATGATGCCGATCAGATAACCGATCGCAGTGAACGCTTTATGGCCGCGGAGTTGATTCGCGAAAAACTGATGCGTCAATGCGGTGATGAGTTGCCGTATCAAGTAGCGGTTGAAATAGAAGAGTACAAGTTGGTTAATAATATCGTTCATATCCACGCCTTAATATGGGTTGAGCGTGATGGGCAGAAAAAAATTATTATTGGTAAGTCGGGCGAGCAAATAAAAAGTATTGGTACCGATGCACGAAAAGATATTGAAATTATGACCGATAGTAAGGTTATGCTTAAGTTATGGGTTAAAGTAAAAAGCAGTTGGGCTGATGATGAGCGAATGCTGAAAAATTTAGGCTTCGAGGAATAGCTGAATGCTTTTCTACGGTTACGGTTCTTAATTTTTTATGTTGCTAGATAAGCGCTTATGAATCATTCGCTTAATCACTGTTTTTTACTGCATCAGCGCCCTTATAGGGAGACCAGCGTTATTGTTGACTTGTTGACGGAGTCGGAAGGCCGAGTTAGCGTTGTCTGCAAAGGGGTGCGAGGGTCTGGTAACAAAGCAGCCTCACTACGCAGTACATTACAGCCCTTTGCCGCGCTCTCCGTAGCGTGGTCAGGTAAGTCCAGTCTTAAATCCCTACGCAGCGCTGAAGTGACTTGCCTAGCTCCGCGATTCTTACAGCATCAACTGTATGCCGCTTTATATCTCAATGAATTATTAATTCGCTTATTTCAGCATGGTGAGTCGCAGATTAATTTGTTTGCAGAGTATCGCCATGCAATCACCGAGCTTTCAGAGGTCGATTTAACTGAAAGTGGTAGTGCCGAAATCCCGCTCAGGCGTTTTGAATTCAAGTTATTAGCAACCCTAGGGTTTGAAGTTGACTTCTCATTTGATGCCGTAACCGGCCAGCCTATTGAGAGCCAAGGTCTTTATCACTTTCACAGTGAATTTGGTTTTAGTCAGCAGTCTTTTATGGAGGCGATACCTGACGGCATGGCTGAGTTGAAAAAAGAACAGCAAGTCAGCAGCCAATTAAAAGAATTAATTGCGGGTGATCATTTGCTTGCATTACAGCAGCAAGATTATAGCCGGGCAGAGGTGCGTCGTAGCGCTAAGTTGATTATGCGAGCAGCACTGGCTCCTCATTTAGGCGGTAGAGCCTTAAAGAGCCGAGAGCTGTATTCTAAAAAATAATAAAACGGCGATTAGACTGACAGCGTTTTGAAAACGCTATCCATACTGTTATTTTTCTTATTATTGCTCTGCCATTCCAAGACTAATTCTATTTGATCATATACCGCTTCAAGCGCATCGTTAATGGCTTTTTCTGTATTTTCAGTGGCGTCTAACGGATTTGAAATGTGTTCAATAGAGGCTGAGTTTTTAAGTAGGGTTTCACATTCGTTTAACTGGTTTTTTAGTGCCGTAGTCCCTGTCATCGCAGCCGCTCCATGAAGTCTATGGATATAGTCAATCACGATATCTTGATGCTCGCTCATTAGGGTTTTCTTATCTGTCATTGCTTGTTTTAGTTCAGCGACAAGTAGATTAAAAATACGCAGAGCCGTGGTCGGGTTGCCTGCGGTTTTATCAATCGCGTGCTGGATGTCGAATATCGGTGCCTCCAAGGTTATAGCGGTGTCATTATTTGTTAGTTTGGATTCAAAAATAACGTCTTTTAACGCTGTAATTTGTTGCTCCATAATGGGCTTGTAGGTGACCTTGTCAAAGCCTGATTCAATCAATATACGAAACTCTTCATCACTTGTATGAGCCGTGCACGCGATAATAGGGGTCGATTGGTAGCGTTTAAGCTGACGTATGGCTTTAACTAATGCAATACCATCCATAGGTTGCATGCGAATATCAATAAATAGCCAGTCATAATCATGCTTGTCTAAAAGCGATAAAGCATCTTCTCCATTGCTTGCTGAATCAACATCGCATTGAAATTGGCTGAGCATTAAGCTCAGTAATTCAATATTGGATAGGTTGTCATCCACAACGAGGGTTTTACGTCGAGGCGAACGAATGCCTTCAACCGTATAATTATTTAATGCTAAGGGGACGTTGTTGGTTTTCTGCGCCTTGCTAGTGAGTAATGATTGAATAGCAAAGGGGCCGTTAATAATGCGAATATTATTATTGTTGAGCATCGCTTTATTATGAATTGTGAGGCCAATAGGTGCCGTAATATAAAGCGGTTTATTGAAATTAATTAAAGTATTAATCGATTTTGTGTCGTCATTATTTAATTCGTCGATAGTGTTTTTAGCCGCATTAAAAACAATAAAATCGAAGTCATTATTGCTGGGTGTTTGAGGTTGTAATTCGCGGTTAGTATCACCATTTCGTGTAACCTTTCTTGACACTTTTTGAAAACGTTCTTCAAGTGTATCCAGTGCAGGAGGGTAGTCGCCGCTAAGCAATATATGCTCAAAAGCTGCTGGTTTACCATCGATTCCGTTTGCTTCATATTGCTTAATCGGTACTTTTATTTCAAAGCGGCTACCGCTACCTAATTCACTTTTAATATCAATGGTGGCGCCCATACGTTGAAGTATTGTTGCGACTATAGATAAGCCTAAACCTAATCCTAGGCCAGGATTGCGATCGGCTTTATTGATGCTGCTGGTTGAGCCAATATTGCTTGAGTTAACAAAGGAAGAAAATATGTTTTTCTGCTGATCATGAGCGATCCCTATACCGGTATCTTCAATACTTAACAGTAATATTTTTTTATTATTCTGACGATGACTTTCACTTTTCAAGTTGGCGGTTTCGGTTTCAAAATGAGCCGTTATTTTTACATGGCCACTGTTGGTGTAGCGAATAGCATTAATCGCAAGGTTTGAAATTAACTGGCGTAAACGTAGCGGGTCGGTGTGAATTTTATAGCCATATAAAGCATCAAAATCTGCGATAAATGATAAGTTTTTACTCTGTGCTTCATAGGCCATGGTGTTAGTGATAGACATTAATAATGCATGTATATCAGTCTCTAGATAGTTCAGGCTCAGCATACGATTACTGCGAATAGAAAAGTCCAGTAAATCATTCACCAGCGCGGAAAGATGCAAGGCGTTATCATTTATCCGTTGTAAAAAATTATCTTGTTGTTCAGTATTTATTTTTTTATCGAGTAATATTTTTGAAAACCCAACGATACTATTAAGTGGCGTGAGTAGCTCATGGCTAGTATTGGCTATGATGGTTGATTTGACACGACTCGCTTCTAGCGCGCTTTTTTTCGCTAAAAACAGTTCAGCTTTTTCGCTCTCATTGTTTGCCAGAGCTTGCTCTTGTTGCTCGTTACTGGCGGTTTTCTTGATCCCTCTATTCAGCTTTTCGTTCTCTTTTTTTATAATAAGATAAAAAGACAGTGAAGAGTAAATCGAAATAACGATGGTGATTAAGGCAATGCTATAAGCAAGAAAGTAGTTGAAACGGTATTGCTTTTTTGCACTCACTGTCAGCTTTCCTAATGGTTTTATACCATCTAAGGAATAGATTGTTTGGCTCGATGTGATCGAAGTCGATGACTGTTTTTTAGCGTTAGCCGTTTGTATTTGATTGAACTGCCATTGCTCGCCTTGCCAGTTAATCTTAACGTGATTGATGGCGCTACCGCTCTCACCATAGGCTGATGTAGCTGTTAATAAATGACTTATTTTAGTCTGTGTAAGAGGTGAAATTAGCTGCAGTTGCGTGGCAAGGTTATGACTGCTGCGATTAAGCTGAATAAGTTGTTTTTGCGGCGACAAATAAAACGCCTCAAAAAAAACAAAGAACAGACAAAGAATGACAAGCAGCGTTTGTAGCGATAAAAAGATACGTGCCGAAAAGGGTAGTCCTTGTAATTTTAAGTCCATAATAAAGGCCAGTGGTTACAGCGAACGTTGCATAGCTGTGTCTGCAGTGAATAATTTACGCTGAGTATCGTGATTACTCAGTGAGCTAAATAGCTCTTGTCATTGCTCTCGTCAGAGGCTTAGCCATAGAGTGAGCCATGAAGCCAGCATAGAGATGTGGCCCGTCATACCATTTCGCGCAGTGTAGCACCGATCAAATCGACCTTAAATGACTCGCCACAAAGGCACTCCAAAAAACGCCCTAAAAAGGTCCTAAAAAGGACCCGAAAAGTCTATTTTGCTCGACTATTAAGCGATTAATTTTGCTATTATAGCCGCCTTTAATAAGAACGATATGACGTTCTTTGATCAACTTTTATTGATGCTGGAATGTGACGCTTGAATTACCCCACTATTGAACAGTTTGTTGGCAATACGCCGCTCGTAAGATTACAGCGTCTGTATTCAGGCTCTAACGATATTTTGCTGAAATTAGAGGGCAACAATCCTGCTGGCTCGGTAAAAGATCGACCTGCGCTTAATATGATCAATCAAGCTGAATTGCGAGGAGATATTAAGCCTGGTGATACGCTTATAGAGGCAACCAGTGGTAATACCGGTATTGCCTTAGCCATGGCTGCAGCCATTAAAGGCTATCGTATGGTGCTAATTATGCCCAGCCATATGAGCCGTGAGCGAAAATTAGCGATGGCCGCTTACGGTGCCGAATTAATAGAAGTCGATGCGCAGTCAGGTATGGAAGGCGCGCGTGATTTAGCTGAATTAATGGCTTCACGTGGCGAAGGCACGGTGTTAGATCAATTCGCCAACATTGATAATCCCGATGCCCACTATCATACAACGGGCCCTGAAATTTGGCAGCAGACGGGTGGAAAAGTCACTCATTTTGTCAGTTCAATGGGCACTACCGGCACCATTATGGGTGTCTCACGGTTTTTGAAAGAAAAAAATCCTGATATTCAAATTGTTGGATTACAACCCATGGATGGCGCAAGTATTCCTGGTATTCGTCGTTGGCCTAAAGCTTACTTGCCGAGTATTTATCAAGACGACAATGTTGATAAAATTATCGATATTGATCAACAAGCGGCAGAAATAAGTATGCGCGCCTTAGCCACTCAAGAAGGTATTTTTTGTGGCGTGTCCTCGGGTGGCGGTATTCATGCAGCCTTAGAGCTGGCGAAGACAGTAGAGAATGCAGTGATTGTGGTGATTATTTGTGACCGTGGTGATCGCTATTTATCGACCGGTGTTTTTGATCATACCGATTAATGATAGATACCGATTTAATGCTCAGAAGGCATAAATTTTATTAGAGTAAATACAACACGGATGTAAAATTAGGCGCTTATGGTACAAGTACGAAAAACTTATCCTAAACGTGAAAACGGTTCCTTAGATGTCGACACTTGGTTGGCATCACTGCCGGGCTTCACCGATCCCGATACAACGGCACGCATGGAAGTAGCTTGTCAGCTAGCCTCTGCGGCACAATCGAGCACTATCATAAAAGGTCAGCGACCTCATGGCTTGATTGGTTGTTTTGATGCCGGGCTAGAAATGGCCGGTATTCTTGGCAGTCTTCATATGGATGAAGAGGTGCTGATTGCTGCCGTTATTTATCGTGCCGTGCGTGAAGAGCGTGTTGCCATCGATAAAGTGAAAAGCAGTCTTGGTACCGAAGTCGCTAGCTTGGTGCAAGGCGTATTGCGTATGGCGGCTATTTCTAGTCTTCGTACCGAAACTGAGCCGGTTTTAGGTCAGGGCAATGCGCAAGTAGAAAATATTCGAAAAATGCTTGTCGCCATGGTTGATGATGTTCGTGTTGGCCTCATTAAATTGGCTGAGCGCACACAAGCCATTCGCGCAGTAAAGAATCATTCCGACCCAGAAAAACAAAAGCGCGTCGCACGCGAAGTTTTTGAAATTTATGCGCCATTAGCGCACCGCCTTGGCATTGGTCAAATTAAGTGGGAGCTTGAAGATGTTTCTTTTCGCTACCTTGAACCCGAAGCTTATGCGTCCATAGCTAAAAAATTAGACGGTAAGCGGCTCGATCGTGAAGGCTATATTGGCGAAGTAATTCATCTGGTCGAGAGCCAACTTAAAGCCGCAGGCATTGATGCCGTGGTCAGCGGTCGAGCCAAACACATATACAGTATATGGCGCAAAATGCAGCGCAAAAATCTTGCCTTTGATCAAGTATACGATATTCGTGCGCTGCGTATTATGGTGCCGCAATTAAAAGACTGCTATGCCAGCTTAGGTATTATTCATACGCTATGGCGCAATATCCCCCGTGAGTTTGATGATTATATTGCTAACCCTAAAGATAATGGCTATCGCTCACTGCACACCGCTGTAATCGGTCCCGAAGCGAAAGTGTTAGAAGTTCAGATACGCACTAATGATATGCACGAGGCTTCAGAGTTAGGCGTTTGTGCTCATTGGCTTTATAAAGGCACAGATACTAACGGCAACAACAAAAGTTATGAGCAGAAAATAGAGTGGCTTAGGCAAGTGCTTGAGTGGCATGAAGATACTGGTGGTGAAACTGATGTCAGTGAATTAGCCAGTGAGCTAACCAATGATTTCGGTAAAGATCGTATTTATGTGTTTACCCCCGAAGGCCATGTTGTCGATGTTCCTTACGGCTCCACTCCCGTTGATTTTGCCTATCATATACATACCGAAGTAGGGCACCGTTGTCGGGGCGCAAAAGTCGATGGTCGCATTGTGCCTTTAAGCACCGTATTACGTAATGGCCAAAAAGTAGAGATTATTACAGGGCCGGAATCGACGCCTAATCGCGATTGGCTAAGAGCGAGTTTAGGTTATTTAAATTCATCGCGTGCTCGATCAAAAGCGCGTGCATGGTTTAAAAAGCAAGCGCGTGAACAAAACGTACAAGCGGGACGAGTATTACTTGAGCGAGAAATCAAGCGGCTTGCACTCACCAGTGTCGATTACAAAATACTGACTAAAAAACTACAGTACTTAACGGTTGATGATTTGTATGGCGCGCTGGGTGCCGGTGACGTATCGACCAGTCAAATTATGCGTATTGCTGAAAACTTATTTGGCAAGCCTGCACCGCCTCCCGTGTTGGTGGCTAAACCATCTTCGAAAGCGGATAGGCGTCAGTCGAAAAGTGATGTCACCGTCTTAGGCGTGGGTAACTTACTGACTCAAATTGCTCAATGTTGCAAGCCAGTGCCAGGTGATGATATTGCCGGTTATGTCACCGTTAGCCGAGGTGTAACCGTGCATCGCAAAGACTGTAGTCACTTTTTGCAGGTTGATAGTCAGCAGTTAGAACGCGTTATTGAAGTGAGTTGGGGTGCAGAAAAAAGTGGCTTATATTCTGTGGATATTGGCATTGAAGCTTATGATCGTACCGGCTTACTGAGTGATGTGTCTGGATTATTAGCCGCCATGCGAGTAAACGTTATGAGTGTGAATACCATCACCGATAAAGATAAACATACGGCTGACATGAGACTTACGTTAGAGATTCATAATATCGAAGAGTTAGTGCGTATTTTAGCGCGCTTAAACAATATGCCTAATATCATTAATACCGAGCGTTTAAGCTAATGTCGCAACCCTCACAGTATTCCGTCGATGATTTACAGTATTTAATGTCTCGGCTGCGAGACCCGCAAACCGGTTGTCCCTGGGATTTAAAGCAAACACCGCAAACCATTATTAATTACTCTATTGAAGAAGTGTATGAATTAGCTGATGCCATAGAAAGCGGCGATATTGATGATATTAAAGGCGAGCTAGGTGACGTTTTATTTCAAGTCATTTTTTTCGCTCGCTTAGCCGATGAAGAGCAACAGTTTACATTTAATGATGTAGTCCATACGTTGTGTTCAAAGCTTGTCACGCGACACCCGCATGTTTTTACTAATGGAACGCTTTATCCCAGTAGCAGTAATGGCGAAAAAACTAAGAGATCAACAGCCCCTTCTATAGATGAAGATCAAGTGGCTAAAAACTGGGAGCGTATAAAAGCCAGCGAGCGAGCAGAAAAGAATCGAGCAGGTCTCTTTGATGATGTGCCTTTAGCATTGCCAGCGTTATCACGAGCGGTAAAGCTGCAAAAGCGTGCAACGACTATCGGTTTTGATTGGCCAGATGCAAAAGGTGCATTAGCTAAATTAAAAGAAGAGGTGCTTGAGCTTGAAGAGTTGATTGAACAAGCCGAGCAGCAAAATTTACCCGATAATTTTCTACCGCGTGTAGAAGATGAATTGGGTGATGTGTTTTTCAGCACTATTAATGTCGCTAGAAAAATGCGCGTTAACAGTGAGCAATCTTTACGTCACGCCAACAAGAAATTCGTTACTCGTGTTGATGCTGTAATAGATAAATTGCAGCAGCAAGCGCCTGAGGGCGTTGAGAGCGATAACTTGAGTGATATTCATGCCACTAATAGCAAAGTAGACAGTGAAAGGCTCAATGATCTATGGAATGCGGTTAAACACGAAGAAAAAACCTCATAACAGTGGCGCTATGCTCAAAAGTCCCTTGTTAATGGCAGATTGACTGTGTATCTTTGCCCTCCTTTGTTATTTGGGCCTTTTTGACGCTTCGTTTATCATTCATTTAAGGCATAAAATCTAGACTTTTTAAGTGCTGCCACTACTCAAATACGTTTAAAACCTATTTATTTTTAACGTCTCGGTGAGCATCCACACTCAAAACAGCTATACGCTTTTATTAACGTATATATCAGGTAAGAGGTAATTTTAATGCGAATTATTTTGTTAGGTCCTCCAGGTGCAGGCAAGGGTACGCAAGCACAGTTTATTATGGATGCATTTAATATCCCGCAAATTTCCACTGGCGACATGTTACGTACGGCCATAAAAGAAGGCACCGAGCTAGGCATGCAAGTTAAAGATGTTATGTCATCAGGTGGCCTAGTGTCAGATGATATTATTATTGCCTTAGTAAAAGAGCGTATTCAACAAGCCGATTGTCAGCAGGGTTTCTTGTTTGATGGTTTTCCTCGCACCGTTCCGCAAGCACAGGCGATGCTTGATGCCGGCGTTCATGTCGATAACGTGTTAGAAATTTGTGTCGAAGATGAAGCTATTATTCAGCGACTCAGTGGTCGACGTGTGCACGAAGGTTCAGGTCGTGTTTACCATATTCAATACAACCCACCTAAAGTGGCCGGTAAAGATGATGAAACCGGTGACGAGCTTATTCAGCGTGAAGATGATCTTGAAGTTACTATTCGCAAGCGTTTAGGTATTTATCATGACCAAACAGAAGTGTTAGTCGATTTTTATAAGAATATGGGTGAAGCAGAAGCACTTAAAGCGCATGCACCGGTATATCATCGTGTGAATGGTATTGGTGATGTCGATGAAATACGCACAAAAGTGTTATCAATGTTGAAGTAAAAGCACTTTGCAATAAAAAAGGCTCCTTTTGGAGCCTTTTTTATTGCCTAACGTTTTTGTTTTTGCTTTTTAGCGAGTATTCCTTGTTTATTGGCGCTCAAAAAAATAATTTTTACTGTATTGGTCGATTATTTGTATTGTTTACTCAAAAATATTCGTCTGATTTCGATGAATTAAGCTATTTAATCAAAAAAACAAGAATATCGACGGTCGATTATTTTTTTTTATTGCGTTCAGCGACTATGCTTGAATTATCATGATGAAAAAAACATCTTTAAGCTGTTTATTTTGTTTTTATTCGCCATTGCAGTCACGCATTTTTCATTGTGTTTTAATATCTAACACTGCTACTGTTGGTTGAATATTAATTAAATAAACTAAGATATAAAAAAATAAAAATTCGCGAAATTATTTTTTTTCGGAACAAAAAAACAGAAAAAAAACATCGATTAATAACGAAAGCGGGTATTTTGTTCAAAAAAGGCAAGAATAATTTAATTTTTCACAAAAAAAGTCTTGCAAGAACGTGAATTTAGTTTACTTTTTAACTAAGATCATTAAGTCAATTGTTAATTGTGACTTTGTTAGTTAGATGGTTTGATTTTGACGTGGTTATTTCGGCTTACATTATCGAAAGTAATTACTTTGATATCGACCCTCGTCATTGATCGATCATCATTGATTAACGTGTACTAGACAATCAACTTATTAAGGTGAGGATACTCAGCATGGCATTAGCAAAAAAGAAAAAGGCCGCTGTAAAGCGCAAGCCAGCAAAAAAAGCCGCTACTAAGAAGAAAGCAGTAGCTAAAAAGAAAGTCGTAGCTAAAAAGAAAGTAGTTGCGAAGAAGAAAAAAGTAGTTGCTAAGAAGAAAGTCGTCAAAAAAGCAGCAGCTAAGAAGAAAGTAGTTAAAAAAGCAGCAGCTAAGAAGAAAGTAGTTAAAAAAGCAGCAGCTAAGAAGAAAGTAGTCAAAAAAGCAGCAGCCAAGAAGAAAGTCGTTAAAAAGGCAGCAGCTAAGAAGAAAGTAGTCGCTAAAAAGAAAGTTGCTAAGAAAAAGGTCGTTAAAAAGGCTGCAGCTAAGAAAGTAGCTAAGAAAAAAGTAGCTAAAAAGGTTGTTAAGAAGAAAGCAGTCAAAAAAGCAGTTAAGAAAGTCGCTAAGAAAAAAGTAGCTAAGAAGAAGGTAGTTAAGAAGAAGGTAGCTAAAAAAGTCGCTAAGAAAGTTGTTAAGAAAGCGGCTAAAAAGGTAGTTAAGAAGAAAGTAGCTAAAAAACCAGCGAAAAAAGTAGCGAAAAAAGTAGTTAAGAAAAAAGCCGCCCCTAAGAAGGCAGTTAAGAAAGTCGCTAAGAAAAAAGTAGCTGCTAAGAAAGTTGTTAAGAAAAAAGCCGCACCTAAGAAAGCTGCTAAGAAAGTCGTTAAGAAGAAAGCTGCTAAGAAGAAGTAAAATTGTTCTTAGTTTAAAAAACCCCTCTATATGAGGGGTTTTTTTATGTCTGTTGATAAGTAAAATGGCGATTATTTAAACTTAATCAGTGCTTAATTGCGTGAGAAGGCGGTAATCGAGCTTCGCATTTAACAAAAAAAAGCCAATATCGGTTTTATCTTTGCGTTTTTTGTTCAATTAACGCCATTTCTGTCATGCTATTGATGTCTGCAAAGCCAATGCTGTGGCTGTTAACAAGGATTGGGTGAGTATTTATTTGATTCAACCAGTTTTTAATCGAATGGTTTTTTGTTTTTTGTACTAACGGACTGTTTTCTACTTCCGATACTGCCAGTAATGGTTGCAATGCATTGACGGCGGCCGAACGCTTAATTAATAGAGCAAGATAGTGATGACCCTTTTCATCAACGGGATAACTCGCATCAGCGCCCGATTGATCCATGGCTCTAAAAAGTTGTTGTACAACATCACGAGGAATCATGGGCATATCACAGGAGCAAATAAAAAGAATGTCGCTATCACAGTAGTCTAAGAAGCTAGCGATTCCTGCAAGCGGACCCCGCAGTGGACTTTCGCTTTTGTCTTTAAAGCAGGTGGGTGCTGATGTTTTTGTTTTTGAACCTGATTGAATATCCGTCTTTTGATAATAATCTGCATAAATAGACTGATATTCAGCGCTATTGCGATTACAGCTAATGGAAATGCTCGAGACTTGTGGCGCGATACGCTCAATAACATGTGCAATCATTGGTTTGTTTAAAAAAGGGATTAAGCCTTTATCGTTATAGCCAAAGCGCTGACTTTGTCCGCCAGCAAGAATTAACGCCGCGATGGTTGAAGAGGCGGGCTGACTAGCGTCTGGAGTGGATTGACTAGAGTGCTGCATTGGGCGTTGGCTCATAGAGGACTTTAACGGCTAGTATCACATGAGTTAAAAGAATTAGGCTAGGCTTAAAGTCAGGCTTAACATAAGAGAAAATTAAAGAATCTATTCTAATCTTCCTTTTGCTTGCTGTCATTGATCATATGTCCCTAGTGCTGTGCGGCGATGGGACTATAGTGTAATATCGATTTTTTTACGTTGCGGTTGAATATTCAGTCTTAATACTGTTTGTTAGTCGTCCTTTTAGTCGTTAATCATTTACAGGCTAGTGTTTACTTTTGAATATTCTTGCTCTAGAAACCAGTTCTCAGCATTGCAGTGTGGCGCTTCAATATACGAGTGCGAAGCCGGTTGAAAACACCATCAATATAGCCACTCGACTCGACGCTACTGCCTTATCGCATTCGCGAAGCTTATTGTCTTTGATTGATGAAGTTTTACAAGAAGCTAATTTATCTTTAGCCGAGCTCGATGCAATTACTGTCGCGAGAGGGCCGGGCTCCTTTACCGGTTTAAGAATTGGTATTGCCGTGGCCCAAGGTCTAGCATTCGGAAATCAACTGCCTGTACTACCCGTTTCATCACTTGCGGCGGTGGCGTATAACGCTTTTTTTTATTGGGCCAATCAATCAGCTTCGCAGCAATCAGATTCAAGGCAAGCTGTATTGGCAACCATGGATGCACGAATGGGTGAGATTTATTGCGGTTGGTATGATTTACGTGGCGAGCTGCCAGTTCTTTTTGGTAAAGAGTACGTTATTAAGCCCGCGTTATTATCGCAGGTCGGCATGCCTTGTTTACAACAGGCTAATGAGTATTCAGCGCATATTGTTAACGATGATATCGATGTATCGCTGTCGCTAAACGCTGCCATTGCTGGTCAAGGATTACATTACCATGCAGAATTTCCATCATCATTAAGTCAGCTGCCAATTGAGCCAGAGGTACTTCCCGATGCAGCGGCTTTATTGCCGTTAGCTACACGCGATTTAAAACAAGGATTGGGTATTGATCCTGAGATGCTTACGCCTGTTTATTTACGCGACAATGTCACGTATTAATTGCCACTTATTAAATGCCACTTATTAAATGTTACTTATTAAATGTCACGTATTAACCGTTACAACATAAAGGGTTTTAGTTTTTAATTATGGATACATTGCAAACCATTATTCTCGCTTTAATTCAGGGTATTACTGAGTTTTTACCTATATCAAGTTCTGCGCATCTTATTTTGCCTGCGCAACTATTGGATTGGCCAGATCAAGGTATTGCATTTGATGTAGCAGTGCATGTCGGTTCATTATTGGCCGTGGTTATTTATTTTCGTCAAGATGTTATCAATATGACGCGCGCATGGTTATTGAGCGTGTCATCAAACCGTGGCCAGCCGCTATCGACTGACGCAAAGTTAGCATGGATGGTTATAGCCGCAACCTTGCCAGCGATTATTGTGGCCTTGTTAGCAAAAGACTTTATTGAAGTGCATTTAAGGTCCACCACAGTCATTGCTGTAACAACATTATTTTTTGGCGCGTTACTCGGTTTCGCCGATATTAAAAGTCGTCGGCAGCGTGTGGCGCTTGAAATTACCTGGCGTATTGCATTATTGATTGGCTTTGCTCAAGTCTTGGCGTTAATTCCTGGTACTTCACGATCGGGAGTGACCATTACCGCTGCGGTATTACTGGGTTTATCAAAAACCGATGGCGCGCGCTTTTCATTCTTACTCTCTATTCCGATTATTGCGGCGGCAGGCGGTTATGCGATTCTTGATATGTTAAGTGATCCACCGATTTTTTCTTGGCTGCAATTAGGCTTGGGCGTGGTTGTTTCGGCAATTAGCGCTTATTTGTGTATCAAACTGTTTTTACAGCTACTTGAGCGAATTGGTTTTATGCCCTTTGTTTGGTACCGCTTAGTGTTAGGGGTTGTATTGCTGGCTATGATTTAGCCTGCGGCTTAACATCTTTAACATTCTGGGGTTTCGCGACAGGCTAAGCCGCTTTATAATTCATCACGATGTTAAGTCGCGAAAGCGCGTATAAAGTTGGTTAACATGTCAGTCAGTCGATTAGTGCAAAAAATAGGTTAGTATTTTGTCGATTAGTCATTTGGGTAATAGCTTTAATAGCTTGCCGCTTTCCAGTGGTGAAGCGCGCCTACGCACTCAATCATCACAGTTTTCTCCGCAAGTTAATGAGCAGCAGACCCAGCAGCAAAATAGTCGGCGTCCACAGGCCGATATTGTTCAAACCAATGAGGGTATTCAGCGCCTCAGCACTCAAGCAAAGATAAGTGAATCAATATTTCGTCCTATCCCTTCTTTCGACGAGCTACCTACGAGTCTACGCAACGCTTTGCAAACCTATTTAACTACTGAGCAATCAATCGAAGCTGTCGCTAACGGCGGCTCAGAGCTTCTCGTGGGTATCGATACCTATGTTTAGCAAAAGTTCAGGCTGGATTTAAGAGAAGCTCAGGCTGAATTTAAGAAAAAATTCAGACGAGACTAAGTTAAGTCGTTATATTTTTTGCATATCGAATACGTTTATTTGCTTTTTTCTTTATAAATGATTCAAAACTGATCAATCACGGTAATATATTTATGTCTAAAGCCCCATCTAGTCCTCAATCTGCCAATCAAGATGTACTGCAAATGGAATTTAATCAGGGCTTGTGTTCGTTTATTAATAATTCGCCTACACCGTTTCATGCCACGGCTGAGTTGGCTCAGCAATTAGAAGCGGCGAATTTTATTGCTTTGGATGAAAGCGAAGAGTGGTCATTAGAAGCGGGTAAAAACTATTATGTCACGCGTAATCAATCATCATTGATTGCCTGGACGCAGGGCGCAGCGCCATTAGAAGAGCAAGGTATGCATATGTTAGGCGCGCATACCGACAGCCCTTGTTTAAAAGTAAAGCCGCAAGCCGATATCTACGACCACAACAGTTGGCGTTTAGGTGTTGAGGTTTACGGCGGCGCGCTACTTAACCCTTGGTTTGACCGTGATTTATCTTTAGCCGGTCGCGTGCATTATAAAAACAGTGCAGGGCAGGTAGCTTTTGCCATCATCGATTTTAAATGTCCTATTGCCACCATTCCAAGTCTTGCGATTCATTTAGATCGTGAAGCGAATAAAAATCGCAGTATTAACCCACAAACCGACTTACCTGTATTGTTAGCCTGTGGTGATAAAGATCAGCATAAAGCTTTAAATGATTTATTAATGGATCAATTGAATCATTGCGATCCTAAGCCTGCCAGTATTCTTGATCACGAATTATTTTTTTACGATACACAGCCAGCGAATATTGTAGGCATTAACGGTGATTTTATTGCCGCTTCACGATTAGATAATTTGTTATCGTGCTATGTGGGTTTAACCACATTAATTGAGAGTGCAGAGCAAGCAAAGCCGTCAGCTCAACAAAAAGAGCCGTCAGCTCAACAAAAAGAACCGTCATGGTCGCTATTGGTATGCAGTGATCACGAAGAAGTGGGCAGTTGTTCAGCCGTTGGCGCAGCCGGTCCTTTTTTACAGCAAACATTGCAGCGTTTATTGCCTAACACTGAAGACTTTGTTCGAGCCATGAGTCGTTCGGTCTTAATTTCTACCGATAACGCACATGCTTTACATCCAAGTCATGCTAATAAAATGGATCCTAATCACAGTCCCAAAATAAATGGCGGCCCAGTCATTAAGGTGAATGCTAATCAGCGCTATGCCTCTAACAGCGAAACGCAGGCAATGTTTAGATCTATCTGTGATGATGTGCAAGTGCCGGTACAAACTTTTGTAGTTCGCAGTGATATGAGTTGTGGTAGCACTATTGGCCCCATTACAGCGGCAGAGTTAGGCGTTAAAACATTAGACGTTGGTATGCCAACTTACGGCATGCATTCTATAAGAGAGTTGTCGGGCAGTCGTGATCCATTGTGGCTTAAAACAGCCTTGCTGCGATTTTTATCACGAGCCAGTCAATAACGTTTATTGATACGCAACGAGAACACCGTGAAAATTTTATTGCTGTCTGCTTATGATGCCTTGAGTCATCGCTATTGGCGTGAAGGTTTAGTTGAGCAGTTTCCAGAAATTGAATGGACAGTGCTCACACTACCAGCGCGTTATTTTCGTTATCGCGTTCGGAGCAATCCCTTAAGTTGGCTTGCCGACAAACAACAAACCCTGCAAGCGAATTATGATGCGGTGATTGCAACATCGATGGTTGATGTTGCAACGCTACGAGGTTTAGTGCCTTCATTGGCCGCAACGCCGCTATGGTTGTACTGCCATGAAAATCAATTTGCTTACCCAGCGGGTGCAGAAAAAAACAATCCTGTTGCGCATGATCTCGAAGCCAAAATGGTTTTTATTTATAACTGTTTAGCCGCCGATAAAATCAGTTTTAATTCACATTGGAATCGTGATTCAGCATTGGCTGGAATGAGTGAATTATTACAGCGCTTTCCTGAAAAAATGAATCCATCGTTACTAGAAGCGATTGCCAGAAAATCGGATGTGCTGCCCGTGCCTTTAAATACGCACACGGACATAAACTCAACTGAACCACTGAATTCTATAGCATCCCCATTGCGCTTATTATGGAATCACCGTTGGGAATACGATAAAGGCCCCGATAGATTATTGGCGTTAGTGAATGCCTTAGAAGCTTCAGGTTTAATCTGTGAATTAAATATTGTTGGTCAGCAATTTAGACAAACACCTAAAGCATTTTCGCACATTGAAAAAGTGTTAGAACAGTCATCAACATTACAGAAGGGCCGTTGGGGTTATATCGAGTTAGCCAGTGATTATCAGCAATTACTGCAGCAATGTGATGTTGTTGTATCAACGGCGTTACATGATTATCAAGGTATTGCTATTTTGGAAGCGGTACAATCGGGTTGTGTGCCATTGCTGCCGAATCAGATTGTTTATCCAGAAATTTTTTCTGATGAGTATTTATATGCGGTTTCATCGCATCAAGGGCTTATTGACGAGTCATTAACTGCCTATAATATCCACCAGCAGCTTGAGCGTTGGCAGCAGCAAGGATTACCTGAAGTGCCCAGTATCACTCGCTTTGAATGGCATAAGCAGCGAGATTTTTATCAAAAAGGCATACAATCGCTTTATAAACGCTAATAAACGTATTTTCCTTTTTTGTTGATCCAAAAAGCTATATTTTGCGCTCATTAAACCCTCGCTAAGCTATGTTGGTCAGCCATGCTGATGAGCAATAGTGCTCAGCGAGATATTGATTATAACTATTAGAAATGAACTTATTAATGAAAAACTTCCTATCTGCCTCACAGCAATGCCTCTCACTCTTTGTTGATCGTTTTATAAACATGTTCAAAAAAGTGATTAATCAAGCTGTTATCACCTCTCTAGTCATCACTTCTTTATTGATGACGCTGAATGCCTGTACGGTTGATACAAGCAATGCAAGTACAAACAGCTCAGCAATATATAACTCTGGCGATGCCGAGATAGATCAAAAAGTAGAAGCGCTGCTTAGCCAAATGACATTGGCAGAAAAAGTCGGCCAGCTGAATCAATACAATGGTAGCTGGGACGTGACAGGTCCGGTTAAATCCGGTGATGAATATAACGAGCAACGATTATTAGATTTACGCTCGGGTGGCGTAGGCTCAATGTTAAACGTGGTATCGGTTGCTGCTACATCAGAAGCGCAGCGTATTGCCGTTGAAGAAACCCGCTTAGGTATTCCGTTATTGTTTGCCTACGATGTTATTCATGGCTTTCAAACAATGTTTCCAGTACCGCTGGGCGAAGCCGCGAGCTGGGATTTAGCCTTAATGGAAAACAGTGCTCATGTAGCTGCGGTTGAAGCCTCAGCTGCCGGCTTACATTGGACCTTTGCCCCCATGATTGATATCGGTCGTGATGCACGTTTTGGTCGTGTTATGGAAGGTGCCGGAGAAGATCCTTATTTTGGTTCTAAAGTAGCTGTTGCACGAATTAAAGGTTTTCAAGGTGATGATTTAAGCCAGCCGAATACCATTGCAGCCTGTGCCAAACATTTTGCGGGTTATGCGTTTGCCGAAGCAGGGCGTGACTACAACACCGTTGATATTAGCAACACCACTTTACATAACGTTATTTTACCGCCGTTTAAAGCAGCAGCAGAAGCTGGCGTCGCGACGTTTATGAACTCCTTTAGTGAGTTAGATGGCATTCCAGCAACGGCCAGCGGTTATTTACAAAATACCTTATTAAAAGGGCAGTGGGATTACCGCGGTTTAGTCGTTTCAGATTGGGATTCGATTGGCGAAATGCAAGATCATGGTTTCAGTGCCGATTTATCTAACGCTGCCTCTCAGGCGATTAATGCCGGTAATGATATCGACATGGAAGCCACGGCTTATATCCGTCATTTAGCTGAATTAGTTGAAAGCGGTGCGGTTGCAGAGAGCGTTGTCGATAATGCCGTACGCAGAGTCTTAGTATTAAAGTATCGCCTAGGATTGTTTGAAGATCCTTACCGCTATGCCTCTGTTGCTAGAGAGCAAAGTGACATTGGTAAAGCTGAGCATTTAGAAGTGGCGCGTGATGCTGCTCGTAAATCGATAGTGTTGTTGAAAAATGATAATGCTATTTTACCGCTATCAACATCAGGCCAGCGCATTGCAGTTATTGGTCCTTTGGCTAATGATAAAGATAGCCCGTTAGGCAATTGGCGTGCTAGAGCCATTCCAAATTCTGCCATCTCTTTATTAGAAGGTATTACCGCAGCCGTATCAGATAGCGCATTAATCAGCTATGCACAGGGCGCTGAGTTAGCCACATCGGGCCGCGCTTTCCACAGTGAAATAACCATTAATACAGATGATACTTCTGGTTTTGCAGAAGCCATTGCGATTGCTCGTGAGGCTGATGTTGTGGTTATGGCGATTGGTGAAGATGCTTATCAAAGTGGTGAAGCGCGCAGCCAGGTGAGTGTTAAGCTTTCCGGTGTTCAGCAGGCATTATTTGATGCCGTGAGTGAAGTGAATGATCAAGTCGTCGTTGTATTAATGAATGGTAGACCGCTAGCCATTACCGAGTTAGATAATAAAGCAGCAGCTATTGTTGAAGCTTGGCATGCCGGCTCGCAGGCCGGTCACGGTATCGCCGATGTATTATTTGGTGCGTATAACCCATCAGGTAAATTGCCGATGAGCTTTCCACGTCATACTGGGCAATTACCCTTGTATTACAGTCAAAAGAATACAGGCCGTCCTGGGCCGAGCACGGACGATGTATTTTGGACGCATTACACAGACTCACCTAACACGCCACTTTATCCTTTTGGTTTTGGCTTAAGTTATACCCAGTTTGATTATTCAGAAATTACCTTAAGTGCTAACAGTATTGCTGTTGATGAATTGTTAGAAGTGTCTGTGACATTAACCAATAGTGGTAAGCGTGACGGTGTGGAGATTGCTCAGCTTTATATTCGTGACCTTATCGGTAGCATCACAAGACCAGTTAAAGAGCTTAAAGGCTTTGAGCGTGTCGCATTAAAAGCCGGTGAGTCTAAGCAAGTCACTTTTACACTAGGTCCAAAAACCTTAGGATTTTATAATACCAATGGTGAGTATTTAGTCGAAGCAGGGGATTTTGAAGTCTTTGTTGGCGGCGACTCTGATGCGTCTGTAACAGCAGCGTTTAGTGCTACAGCGGATTAATGATTTGATGCCAGGCTCTTAATTTTATTAAGAGCCTGTTTATTAAGAACCTGTTTATTAAGAGCCTGTTTATTTAGAATTTATGAATTACGCGTCTCGTTCAGCAATCAGTTTGGCGCGAACATTCATAAGCACCTTGCCATAAGTGTTAGTGCCTCGACGATCACGTCCACAGCCCCAAAAATAATCGTACTGACTGTTTTCCATAATTTTATTGGGCGCAGAGGCCATTAACTCATCGGCGACATTTTGATGTGTACGGCACTTAATATAAACACCACGCGTCATAATCACTTCTTTAATATCAGACCAATCCGATCGAATCTGTTTAAAGCGACTGCGGCCAAGTTTACGTGCAGTCTTTGGATGCGGCGCCAGGCGAATTTTTTCTTGATAGTTCTCATTCTCAAATTTCATAGCTTGAAAGTAGTGTTCTACCGAAGGCCATATACGTTCTTCTAGCTCAAAGCTGTGCTCGGAGAAAGTCCCCAGATTTTCATCAACGTTATTGCGAGCAAGAAAGAGAGTGTCTTCATCAAGATCGGGAAATATGCCCATTGCCATAATAGAATTCTTTTTATCGGTGATTTCTAAGCTAAGTGCTTAGATTAAACTATTGAGTTAAGGTTTTTAGCTAAAGATTAATGACAGCTTAATGGAAAATTTTAGCAATTTTGCCCCAAAATGATGTATTTGCTGGCGCTATAGCTTCAGCTTTTTGGCGCCAAGGTCGGCCATTACAAAAAGGACGATTTTTACAGCTTTCTGTGCAGCCACGGCATGGCATGGGTTCAACATTTAAAGGGCGGGTATTCTTATTGGCCAAAATCATTACTCCAAGAAAGGTTGTGCATTGGGCTAAACCAGTGGTTAGTATAAAATAATATCACCTTACATGATACGTAGCAGACGTCCTGCTGGCTTAATCTACAAGACATCAATACAGGGCTTAGTTATACTTTGGGCCACTTTTTCATTATTCACCCCAAACAGGCATGGAAATCTTCTATGACGGTATTTGAAGGCAGCTGCCTTTGCAAAGGTGTTAGCTATTCTATTAAGGGTGAGGCATTAGCCTTTTATCATTGCCACTGTCAGCGTTGCCGCAAAGCTAACGGGACGGGTCATGCCAGCAATATTCGCATAGATGCCAAAAGTATTGAATGGCAGGGCGATAAAAGCCTGATTAACCGCTATAAAGTGCCCGATGCTGATCGCTTTAGAAATGATTTTTGCAGTACCTGTGGTTCGCCCATGCCACGCTATTTTGAAGAGGTGGGCTTTGTTGTGTTGCCCGCTGGAACCTTGGACCATGAGCCACCTTTGCAGCCTCAAGCGCGTATCTTTAATGCTTCGCGTGCTGAGTGGAGTTGTTCAGAAAGCACGTCAGAAGGCAAATCAGAAGCAATACCTTGCTTTGATACTTATCCAGAATAATATTTCAAAACTGTTTATTAATAATCACTTATAACAACTAACTACTGTAATTATGAATCTACTTTCTAACACGCTTTATGATGTTGCGATTATTGGTGCCGGTATTGCGGGCACTTACTGCGCCAGTGTTTTGCAAAAAGCCGGTTATCGTGTCTGCCTAATAGAAAAAGGACGAGGTACCGGCGGCCGTGCATCGAGTCGCCGATTACCCCCGCAAGAAGAGGGTGTTCAACAAAGCTGTGATTTAGGTGCGCCATTTTTTCACGCCAAGGCTGGGCAGTTAGTTAATGATATTCAACAGTGGTTAGCTGATGACGTTATTGCTGCTTGGCCAGCGGCCGATCAAGCGGATAAAGGGTTGGCTTATACCGGAATACCATCAATGAGCGCGTTAACGCGCTACCTAGCTCAGCATTGTGATTTGTATACCCAGCAGCGAATTAGCCATATTGATCGTACTGATAATATTTGGTCTTTAAGAAATGACAGTTATAAGACTTTAATTAAAGCCAAGCGAGTAGTCATCACCGCTCCTGCGGCACAGACGGCACATTTATTAACAAGCCCTGATGCGCCAACCGCTTGGTTACAACAAGCACATATCGCTAGTCGTCAATGCTTGCCTCAGTGGGCAGCGGTTGTGACTGAAAATGCTGAAGAGTCTAATAGCATGCTGTCAAACATGCCTGATATGTTAGAGGTAGATCATCCTGTTTTGGCAAAAATCATACATGACACCGCTAAGCCTGGGCGTTCAAACAATTCTGCTGGTTCAAACAAGTCATCACGTTGGGTACTTCAGGCTAACCTCGAGTGGAGTGAATTGCATAAGGACAGCAATGTCGATGATATAGGCGAACTCATGTTGGCGGCATTTAAACAACTGCTTTTAGATAAGGCGGGGGCCAGCCCTGAGTTAGTCCAGCCTGAATTAACACGGCCTGACTTAACACAGCCTGACTTAATAATAGCAACGCCACATTTGTGGCGTTTAGGTCGGCACCAGCCTTCTAGTGATGTCTCAAATCAAGTGGAGGAACAGCAAGCAGGTATGCTTTGGGATCCAAGCAGTGGTCTAGCCGTTAGTGCTGACTGGTTGGGTGCTGGTACTATTGTTTCAGCCATTCACAGTGCGCAGCAATTGTGTCAGGCGATGATGGTTGATGGGAATATTGATTAACCGCATTACCACTGAATCGTTTGATTATCCCAATCAAGATAAGCTAACTCGCCATCGACGGGAGTAGAATTCATAATGCCAATAAGTCGTTCGGCAACAAAGTCTGGTGTAAATAATTTATTTGAAGGTACGTTTTTCTGAAACGGCTTTGAGAGGGCCGTGTCCGTAGTGCCGGGATGAAAGGCAATCAGTTTTACATTAGAAGCTCTACGAGCATATTCAATAGCCGCCGTTTTAAGCAGCATATTTAATGCCGATTTTGACGCGCGATACGCATACCAGCCACCTAAGTTATTATCACCAATGCTACCGACTCGTGCACTGAGCACGCTAATATGACAAGGCTGTTTGCCAGCCAGTAATGGCCTTAAGGCTTTTATCCAAAGCATAGGCACAACGGTATTTGCATGAAAAACCTCATGCAAGGTATCGCTATTAATTTCTTCTAAGCGTTTTTCTGGGCCAAAAGCTTGGCCATAAAAATCACTCTCAGGGCTGCCATGAAGAATGCCATGACAAATAAACACGCGTTTAAAAATAACAGCACGGTTTTTACTATCATCTCGTAATGTTTGGATGGTGTCTTTGATGTTATCTTCGTTATAGTCGATGACTATCCATTTAAGCTTTGCTTGGTCTGCTAAGGCATCAGGGCAGGGTTTACGGCTAATAGCAACTAATTGCTCAACAGTGTTATCGTTAAGCAAGCGCAGCAATAACGCATTAGCTATACCGCCACTGGCGCCAATGACGATATCGGCCCTAATGTTATTAGCAGCAGGGGCTGGAGTGTTTTCAGGAGTTTGCTCAGGTGTATTCATAAATGCCGCGTAAGTTTATGTAAGCTAATAGGGTGTCTGTAGACTAATAATTGACCCTTAATGAAAGCGTTTGTGGATGCATTTCAGAAGTTCGTCAGTAATAATGTTTATTGTCATTGAACAAAGTACTACCGATACGCGCTGTTTGGCAAGCTGGATCAGTGTTTCGCTCTATTTAGTCTGTTTAAGCCAATCCAATTATCAGTAAGAAGCGTAACTACCCTATATAATACGAGATTAGAATAAGAAGCTTCATCGTATAAAATTGAAGCTTTACAGTTTAATATTGAACTAGCACGGTTTGAAAGGAAATAATAAGGCTTAAAAGAAAGTAATAGGGTTTAAAAAAAGTAATAGGGTTTAAAAGAAAGTAATAAGATTTAAGAAAAGCGGTTAGTCAAAAACACTTAATCAGTCGCATAAAAAACGAGAAAAAAATAATGCTAAAACATCTATTAAATTGGAAATCAGTTGCACTGCTAAGCTGTTATCTATTACTCACTTACGGTATTAAAGCTTATGCCGAGTGCCCTGATTATATGAAACACAATATGCGACAGCTGCACTCAGAGAATGATATCGATCTTTGTAAGCTTGTTGAGCAAAAGCCAGTGTTAGTCGTGAACACCGCCAGTCATTGTGGTTTTACGCCGCAATTTAAAGGCTTAGAAGCCTTGCATAAAGAATATGCCGATCAAGGCCTAGTGGTTATTGGCTTTGCCAGTGATGATTTTTTTCAAGAAGATAACGATGAATCAAAAGCGGCCGATATTTGCTATCAAAATTATGGTGTGACTTTCACTATGCTTGCGCCTACCCACGTTAGAGGCAAGAAAGCGAATCCGGTTTTTCAAATGCTAAAAGAAAATGTCGGTTCCCCGCGCTGGAATTTCACCAAATATTTAATCGATAAAAACGGTGAGGTCGCTGGCCGATTTGGTTCGCGTATCGAGCCGGGTGATCCTAGCTTAAAAGAAGCGATAGAGAGCGTTCTTTAAAGCGTTTATTGTCCATTTCATATTGGTTTTTTTACCGGCTAGAGATAATTCGAGAGATAATTCGAGAGATAATTTGAGAGGCAATTAATATGTTAACGATGGCGCTCAATAACTTACCCTTTATCGATAGCATTGAGAATGTTGAAATTCATTCTTTCGATGCCTCAATTTATACCGCCCGTTTATTTATTGATGGGCTGGAATATCGATTAATAGAAAATAATCAAAAGCCTTACAAGCGTCGTTCTGCCGGTCAAATTAAAAAAGATCTGCAAGCGGCTAATATTGAGCATATAACGTTAGTGCATAGCAGTGCTTACGATGAAATGGTTGGGCAGCCAGTGTTTAATAAAGCAGTCACCGATACCGGCAATACTATTCGTGTGCCATTAAATATTAAATAGAGCATAAAAAAATTATGGCATCAGTATTATTGGTCTTGCCAGACCAGCTGTTTAAGCAGCATATTGGTTTAGACAGTACTCAAACATCAGTTGTAATGGTAGAGGCGCCTTTTTACTTTGTCTCATCGGCACATCGTCAAAAGCTCATTCTTCACCGTGCTTCTATGCAAGCCTATAAAGCTTACCTGCAAGAGCAGGGTTTTAAAGTCACCTATTACGATGCTGCTGATAATGTACTGCAAACGGTAATGGCCGATTTAAAATCGGCAGCGTTAACCGTTATGGATCCCGTCAATACTAAGCTGCACGCATTAATAGAGTCCGCGGCTAAAAAGCAAAAAATTAATCTGTCTTGGTTGTCTTGCCAAAATTTTATTAATACCCGTGAATACAACGAGCAATATCGTAGTACAAAAAAGCGTTGGTTTATGGCCGATTTTTATCAGCAGCAGCGCAAGCGTTTAGATATTCTCATGGAAGATGGCAAGCCAGAAGGCGGTAAGTGGAGTTTCGATGCCGATAACCGCAAGAAAATTCCCAAAGCCAAGCGCCACTTAATTCCCGATCTTGAATTCCCCGAAACTAACCCGTGGGTAGATGAAGCCGAAGCCTATGTTAGCCAGCATTTTAATGATGCCATCGGTGACGTAGCGCCTTTGTTATATCCGGTAACTTTTGAAGCGGCAGAAACGTGGTTGCAAGGTTTTCTTGTGCAGCGCTTTTCTAACTTTGGTGATTACGAAGACGCCTTAGTGCCGCATCAAACGTGGTTGTATCACAGTGTCTTAACGCCAATGATGAATATTGGTTTGCTCACCCCGCAGCAGGTGGTTGATGCTGCCTTAGAATATGCTAATCGAGCCGATGTGATTGACAGTGAAGGGCCTATTTCAATTGCGAGTTTAGAAGGCTTTGTTCGACAGATAATTGGTTGGCGTGAGTTTATGCGCGCCACCTATGATGACCTAGGCGCCACCATGCGCAGTGGCAACCATTGGGGTCACCATCATCGTTTGCCAAAGAGTTTCTACGACGGCACCACCGGTATTGCCCCCATTGATGACGTAATTAAAAGGGTGTTAGAAACGGGCTATTGTCATCATATAGAACGCCTGATGGTATTGGGTGGATTTATGTTTCTCTGCGAATTTGAGCCCGATGATATTTATCGTTGGTTTATGACCATGTTCGTTGATGCCTACGATTGGGTTATGGTTCCTAACGTTTATGCTATGAGTCAGCATGCCGATGGCGGCTTAATTACTACCAAACCCTATTTTTCGGGTTCTGCTTATTTGAAAAAAATGGGCTATGACGAAACCGGAGAGTGGTGTGATATTTGGGATGCACTCTATTGGCGTTGGATTTGGAAGCAAAAAGAAGCCTTGGGCAAGAATCCTCGCTGGGCAATGATGTGTCGTTTAGCTGAAAAGATGGACGACAAAAAGATGAATCAACACCTACTGACCGCCGAAGACTACCTTTCAGGTTTTTCTACGCGAAGCTAATTTTAGCCAAAAACACTTCTATCGTTTATCATTAGAAGCTTCTACTATTTATTATTAGAAGCTTCTGTCGTTTACTATCAAAAGCTTCTATTTATGACCATTATAGTCATGGCTATTAAAGACATGACCATTAAAGACTTGGATAGCGCTTAATATGACTGACACAACCTCATCACCAGACCTGAATCGTGTGTTAACCGGCATTACTACTACGGGTACACCGCATTTAGGTAATTACGTGGGGGCGATTAAGCCAGCGATTGCTGCCAGCCAAAACGACAATACCGACTCTTTTCTATTTTTGGCTGATTATCACGCCATGATCAAAAGTCATGAGCCCGATAAAATCCACCAGTCCAGCATTGAAATTGCCGCTACTTGGTTAGCTTTGGGTTTAGATATCGATAAAGTGACCTTTTATCGTCAGTCCGATGTGCCCGAAATTATGGAGCTGTCATGGATATTAACCTGCTGGACAGCCAAAGGCTTAATGAACCGCGCCCATGCTTACAAGGCGTCTGTGCAAGCCAATGAAGCCGCCAGTGAAGATCCTGATAATGGCGTGACCATGGGTTTATTCAGTTATCCCGTATTAATGGCCGCTGATATTTTAATGTTTAACGGCAAGCAAATTCCGGTGGGTCGTGATCAAATTCAGCACGTAGAAATGGCGCGCGATATTGCCCAGCGCTTTAATCATCATTATGGCGAGTGTTTTGTTTTGCCTGAGGCATTAGTTGAAGATAACGTAGCTGTATTGCAGGGCCTTGATGGCCGCAAAATGAGCAAGAGCTATAACAACACCATTCCGCTTTTTGAAACCGAGAAAAAGCTTAAAAAATCGATTAATAAAATCAAGACCAATTTATTAGAACCGGGCGAGCCAAAAGATCCTGATACATCAACTGTCTTTCAAATTTGGAAAGCCTTTGCCTCCGAAGCGCAAACTGCCGATATGCGTAAGCAGTTTCAAGAAGGCATTGCATGGGGTGAAGCCAAGAAGTGTTTGTTTGAATTGGTGAATAGCGAATTAGCTGAGCCGCGCGAGCGCTACTTAGAATTAATGGCTGATCCAGCCAAGATGGAAGGTATTTTATTAGCCGGAGCAGAAAAGGCGAGAGCTGTCACTGCACCTAAAATACAGCAAGTAAGAGAAGCCATTGGCATTCGTGCTATGAAAACCTTGCCATAAGCTTTCTATTCGTTATTCGTTATTCGTTAGTGAGAGCAGTAATGCTGCTCCGTTAGCTTTTTTTCTCATGTTGGTGCCAGTCCATATTCACCTGCAGCAATGCTTGCAGGCTCTTCGATCTAAACTCCCGTTGGTAAAGAATAGCGACAACAATAGTTGTTGCTAAAATAAACAGCAGTGGGTGAATAAACCAGGCCAGTAAGGCCATAGAATAATAAAAAGACCGCAATCCAAAATTATAACTATGCGAGGCTTGGTCTAATATCTTTCCGCAATGCTGAGCGAACACTTGGCATTCTTCTTCGCTAATATTTTTTTCTATCGTATTGGGCGCAGCGCCTATTAATACGCCACAAAATCCAAACTGCCTTAACGCCCAGGTAAAGGTAAAGAACGCATAGATAAAAATTAAGCAAAGAATCAGGAATTTAAATTGAATAAATTGCGAGTCGGCTTCAGCAGAGAAGGGTAGCGTGCTGAATAAATGAGTGACTTGATCGGTATTGGCAATAACGGTGATTAAACCAGCCAAGATAAGCATGCTGGTAGAGGCCATAAAGGATACGTTTTTTTCTAAATTGGAGATGATAGCGGCGTCACCGACGCGTATTTCACGTGTTAATACAGAGTGCATCCAGTCTACGCGATGGTGGTGCATAACAGAGGCAATGCAGTTTACTTTTTTGGCTTGGTGTTTTGCGAAGCGGCTGTAGCCTATCCAGCAGAAGAAGAACCAGATTAAGCTGGCGAGGTTTATCCAGTCGGTGTTGAGCGCTGCCATCATGGGGTGGGTTCCGGGTTCTATTATTAGGTTGGTAATGTTCTGCGATGAGGAGTTTACCACTTTTTTGTTGGCTGAGTGAATGGGGGTGGGCGATAGCCAGAAGCCTATTGATTCGCATTTACGTATTTAATAGCAATCTTAGATTCTGGAGGATTACTTTATTTATTTGATTTTTCAGTTCAAGACCGTCGGGGGTGGCCCGACACGCCAGTCACTTTTCTTTGCTTGTGCAAAGAAAAGTAACCAAA
>ENA-OQVM01000893-OQVM01000893.1-marine-metagenome-genome-assembly--contig:-NODE-893-length-42489-cov-4.823328_pt1 | contig 42489 bp, 40 predicted proteins | sample MGYA00237776_ERZ505498 | MGnify/ENA primary metagenome ERZ505498 (study PRJEB26159, sample SAMN06265151) | marine metagenome | isolation source: Helgoland LTER site | place: Germany:Helgoland, sampling...
TTTCAGCGTGATTTTCAGGCTACCATTGCTAAAAATCACAGCCGCTATTTTGACAAAGAAGGCTGGTTGTATTTTACTGATGAAGTTTTTGACCTGCTCTACCCAGGTTATGGAGACACCTATCCCATGTTTAATGGCGCCATTGGAATGACCTATGAACAAGGAGGAAGCGGACGTGCCGGATTAAGTATTTGTAACAGTGTTGGCGATTTACTTAGTCTGAAAGACCGGATTGCGCATCATTACACTAGTGGTCTTTCAACGGTTGAAGTAGCGCACAATAATGTCATACGTTTGAACAAAGAATTCAGCGCCTATCATGCCGATAATAAAGGAAAATATGCCACCTATGCCCTTGAAGGCCCAACGGATAAAATGGATGCCTTGAAGCGTTTACTCGATGCGCATCAAATTCCCGTAAAGCAATTGGCTCAAACTACCAACATCAAAGGAATTGATTTTGCTACACAAAAAACCAAAACTAGTTCTTTTGGCACTGAAGCAATTGTATTAAATGGCAACGGCAAGAAGAGCAGATTGATTCAAGCCTTGTTCGAGCCACAAACCCACTTTTCTGATTCTTTGACGTACGATATCACCTCATGGGCATTGCCTTATGCATACGGGTTAAAAGCTGTCGCCAGTAACCAAACCGTAAAAACAAAACCCCTTGCAATTTCTTCAGAACAACCCGCAATCGAAAAGAATGCATACGCCTATGCTTCAGAACGTAAAAGCATTCAAGATGGTGAGTATTTAGCCGCCTTGATCAAAGCTGGACTTCGTGTTTCCTACAATGAAGTTCCACTAACTAACGGTGGAAAGCGATGGGATATGGGGTCCGTATTTGTCTTAAAAACACAAAATAAGCATGTCCCTAATTTGGGAGAAATGGTCGCTAAAATTGCCAAAGAAACCAGCCAAGAGGTGAGCGCACTCAGTTCTGGATTATCCGATCAGGGTCCAGATCTAGGGTCCAATCAGTTGAACTTTATTGCAAACAAGACCATTGGTCTTTTAAAAAGTGATAGTGCCATACCACAGGGCTATGGCGAAGTGTGGCATTTTTTCGAACAACAGCTCAACTACCCCATTATTCAAATGAGCGATGAGCGTCTTAATGCACGATTCTTATCCAAGTTAGATGTATTGATAATACCACCTGGATACTATTCAAACCTTTTTGATGCTGAAGGGGAAAACGCCTTGAGTCAATGGGTAAAAGCTGGCGGAAGAGTAATTGCACTTGGTAGTGCACTAAACGCTTTCACCAACAATAATCTATTTAGCTTGGAACGCAAAAAAGGCACCGATGAGGACGCCGAAGACATTGCATTTGGCGATCAAGAACGCGAAAGCATCCGCTCGGTCATCTACGGAAGTATTTATAAAGCGAATGTAGATTCAAGCCATCCGCTTGCAGCTGGATATTCTTCCAACTACTTTACGCTAAAAACAAGTGCTGCTGCCTATACGATGTTGGAAGACAACGGAACGGCTGCCTATCTATCAAAAGCTGTACAGCCAGTCGCTGGATTTAGTGGCGACAAGGCAATCGGATTACAAAGTGAATCTTTATTGTTTGGTACAGAACGTGTTGGTAGAGGGTCTGTTGTTTATTTTGTTGACAACCCATTGTACCGAAGTTTTTGGGAGAATGGGAAATTATGGCTGGTCAATGCTCTTTGCATGTAATCCATGGCATACAATTTGTATTGTAAGAAAATTAAACTGTTTAGCATGAAATCATTTTCTCTTTCGCTTATTTATTTGTTCTTAATTAGTCTACTTTTTTCGGGCTGTAACTTATTTAAAGATGAAGTTATTGATGACAGTGACTTAGTTGATGTCACGTACTTTGTACCCGTCTACGAAACCACTTCTCAACTAGCGCAAAAAGTGAGCGTTGATCCTCCCAAAGACTATGCACAGGCTGGGAAAATTGTCACCTACCAACAGTACATCTTTATCAATAAGCCCCTAGAAGGCATTCATGTGGTAGACAATAGCGATCCAGCAAATCCGCTAAACTTGCATTTTATTTCTATCCCAGGATCATTGGACATGAGCATTATCGACAACCATTTGTACAGCGATATGTTTTCTGCTTTGGTAGTCTTTGATATCAGTACCATTACACAACCCGAATTAATTGAAGAATTCACTGTTGAAGAAGTGTTCTACTACAATCCATATGTGACGCTGGAAACGACTATCAATACAATAGACAGTAGAGAATACACCCGCTATGACCCCATAGATAGTAGTTTAGGCATCGTAACGGCATGGCGCAGTGAAATACGAAAAGAACCTCTCGAAGACATACAACTCCGTTATCTAGCGCTTGAAAGCACTGATGCGGTGAATACTACTGCAGCAGGTGACCAAAGTTTCGGGGAAGTTTCTACAGCAGGTTCGATGACCCGTTTTTTGCCAATTGATCGTTATTTATACACCATAAATTCCAATGAACTGGTTCTGTTTTCTATTGGAGATGATTACCGTCCTTCACGTTTTGCACGTTTGGACACCAGCACTCAAGCTGAAACACTTTTCCAACGAAACGAAATACTTTTTGTGGGGTCTACCACGGGTATGCTAATGTATGATGTTTCAACGCCAAGCAATCCGGAATACATCAATAGTATTGAACATTTTAGAAGTTGTGATCCTGTAGTAGCAGACGCCAGCTATGCTTATGTCACCTTGCGCGGAGGAACGAATTGCTTTACAGAAACAAACGAATTACAAATCATTGATATCCGTGATGCACAAAACCTAGAAGTCGTTTCAAGACAAGTACTTTTTAATCCACATGGCCTGGCCATTTACCAAGATCATTTACTTGTTTGTGATGGCAGTGCAGGACTAAAAATATTTAATGTTACTGATCGAGAAAACCCAGAAATAGTCAACACCGAGGCCATCCCTTATGCTTATGACATCATCGTGGACTTCCCCTCGGCCATTCTTGTGGGTGAAGGAGTGATTTACCAATACGATTTAAGTGAACTTCCAGCCATTACCAAAACAGCTGAACTAAAACTAGCTAGGAAGCAATAGGCTCGGCATATAAATCGAAATCTGCCGCTTCTGTGATGGTTAGATTAACATATTCTCCCTGTTTTAGGTAGAATTTAGTTGCATCAACCAACACCTCATTATCGACATCAGGAGAATCCATTTCTGTTCTTCCCACGAAGTAATTTCCTTCTTTACGATCAATAATACAACGGTAAGTTTGGCCCACTTTTGCGTGGTTTAATTCCCATGAAATTTGTGATTGAACCTCCATTATATCGGCAGAACGTCGTTGTTTTTCCTCTTCAGGGACATCGTCTTCTAACTGATGTGCATGGGTATTTTCTTCGTGTGAATAGGTAAAACAACCCAAACGTTCAAAGCGCATTTCTTTGACCCAAGCTTTAAGCTCTTCAAAATCAGCTGCTGTTTCACCGGGATAACCTACGATTAAGCTTGTACGCAGGGTAATTCCTGGAACAGCAGCACGGAAATCTTCCAACAAAGCTGTTGTCTTTGCTTTTGTCGTTCCTCTTCGCATGGATTTTAAAATCGAATCACTAATGTGCTGTAACGGAATATCTAAATAATTACACACCTTGGGTTCTCTTTTCATCACCTCAAGTACATCCATTGGAAAACCTGTTGGAAAAGCATAATGCATTCTGATCCACTCAATTCCTTCCACCTTAACCAAGGCTTCGAGTAATTCAGCAAGATTGCGCTTCTTATAAATGTCTAAACCGTAATAGGTAAGGTCTTGTGCTATCAAGATAAGCTCTTTCACGCCATCCTTGGCAAGTGACTCAGCTTGTTTTACCAGATTTTCTATGGGAGTAGAACGGTGTTTTCCACGCATTAATGGAATAGCACAAAAAGAACAGGGACGATCACAGCCTTCAGAAATTTTAAAGTAAGCATAGTTTTTTGGGGTGGTTGTAATGCGTTCGCCCAACAATTCGTGTTTATAGTCTGCTTCTAACGCTTTGAGCAGTTGCGGCAATTCACTTGTGCCAAAATACTCATCTACTTGTGGAATCTCTTCTTGAAGGTCTGGTTTGTAGCGCTCGCTCAAGCAACCCGTAACAAAAACCTTATCGATTTCTCCCGCTTCTTTGCGTTTGATATTATCTAAAATAGTGTTGACCGACTCCTCTTTGGCATTGTCGATAAATCCACAGGTATTGATCACAACAATATTCCCTTCTTTTTCGTGGACAACATCCTTTCCACTGGCTTGGAGTTGCCCCATAAGGACTTCCGAATCATAAATATTTTTTGAACAGCCAAGGGTTATGACGTTGATCGTATTCTGTTTGGTGCTTTTTGTTCGCATATTAGTTTAAAATACGGTTGAGAAATTCGAGTGTTGCTTCTTTTACTTCCCCATGATTGTCGGTAACCAGTGCAGACCCAATTTCGTGAGCTCCTGCGTTTGGAAACGCTTTTTCTTCTTTTAAATGCTGCGCTGTTCCCAATGCTTGAAACATTTGACGCATTGCAGCTACCGAAACTGTAGGATCTTGCTCAGCTTCATTCTTATAATAAAACCCTGAAAATACAGGCACTGTAATCTTGTTAAAAGTAGCTGGAACCATCGCAGTTTCGAGCAATTTCTGCATTTGCACAGGGGCTTCTAAGCGGTATTTAGTGGTCCAATATTGCTCTTTTTCAGCCGTTTGGTTTTGAATCGTGTGGTACAAACCTCCTTCAACCTGTCGAATAATTTGTAAACCCCACGGAAGCGTTGCCACAAAGTCTAAGGGATGATTGATGCGAATATTTGGCGCATAGAGAACTAAAGCTGCTAGTTCTGGGTGTTCTGCAGCCAATGCAAGTGCAAGTGTACAGCCTGTGGAAGTCCCCATTAGGATGACTTTCTCCCCTAAAATTTTCCCAACAGCCAGAGCTTCACGGGCGGTATCCAAAGAACCTTCCCCGGTGTATTCGAGTAAATTCTCTTCACCGTCCAAACCGTGTGCCAGTAAACGTGGTAAATAGATATTTGCACCCAGTGCTGCAGCTACCTGTTCATGCACCGGAGCGCCGTCTTCTGCACTTCCTGAAAAACCGTGCAAGTACACGATGGCATATTCAGTTTTTTGCGGTATTGAATCAGCAAAAACTAGTTTAGACTCATTGTCTGCTTTTATTGTGGTAAAGGCCGCTTCCTTTTGGGCAATCCATTCTGTCAAACCTTCCAATGGAATGTCAATTTGGGGTAATGGCTTAGTGACCACAGGAGCATCTACCTTTGGCCCCATAAAAAAAGCTAAAACAAGTACAGCAATTGCGCCAACCAATGTTTTTAATACTGTCTTCATAAATAGTTAGTTAAAAAAGGAGTGAACAAAAGCACTACTGTCAAAGATTTTTAGGTCTTCAATGCCCTCACCTACTCCTATGAATTTGACGGGAATATTGAATTGATCCGAAATCCCCATAACAACACCTCCTTTTGCGGTACCGTCTAACTTGGTAATGGCCAATGCAGAAACTTCGGTTGCAGCAGTAAACTGCTTGGCTTGTTCAAAAGCATTTTGTCCAGTAGAACCATCCAATACGAGAAGTACTTCATGTGGAGCAGCTGGAACAATTTTGTCCATGACACGCTTGACCTTGGTCAGCTCATTCATCAAATTTACCTTATTGTGCAATCTTCCAGCCGTGTCGATCAAAACAATATCTGCATTTTGACTTACTGCAGATTGAATCGTATCAAAGGCTACAGAAGCAGGGTCACTTCCCATTTCTTGACGCACCAAAGCGACGCCAGAACGATCTGCCCAAACTTGCAATTGGTCAATCGCTCCTGCCCTAAAGGTATCGGCTGCACCTAAAACAACTTTCTTTCCCGCTTGGGTAAATTGATGCGACAACTTTCCAATGGTGGTAGTTTTCCCAACACCATTCACTCCAACAACCATAATCACATGCGGTTTATTGGAGAAGTTCTGGGAAAAAGAAAAAGCGGTTTCGGTTTCTTGCGCAGATAATATTGCCTGAATCTCATCTTGTAAAATGACTTTTAATTCTTGCGTTCCTAGATATTTATCTTTAGCGACACGGGCTTCAATAGCATCGATAATTTTAAGGGTGGTGGGTACGCCAACATCAGCTGTGATTAGTATTTCTTCAAGATCGTCTAATACTGCAACATCAACTTCTGATCGTCCTGCAATAGCCGTTCCAAGTTTAGAAAAGAAAGATTTCTTGGTCGCTTCCAAGCCTTTGTTTAGTTGCGGATCTTCTCCAGAAAATAGTTTGCCTAATATGCTCATGTTGTTGTAAAAAAAAAGCTACTGTAAAAGTAGCTTTTCTAAAGTAAAATCTAAAATAGATTTAATGTTTACTCAACCAATCGTTAATTTGATCTGGTCCAGTGATGGTTTCAACAAAAGAATATGACTTGGCATCTCCTTTTTTTACCATCTTGATTACTTTGGTTAGACGTTTTGAACCTGTTTGTAAGGTTGCTACTGATTTCTTTGCCATAACTATTTAATTTCTTTGTGAACAGTCATTTTTTTTAAGATCGCGTTGAATTTTTTAATTTCCAAACGATCTGGAGTGTTCTTTTTATTTTTGGTTGTAATGTAACGTGACGTACCTGGTCTTCCAGAAGCTTTATGTTCTGTACATTCCAAAATCACCTGAACGCGGTTTCCTCTCTTTGCCATGATCTAATATTATAATGCCCCTTGTGCTTTAGCTTCTTTCAAAACAGCTGCAATTCCTTTGCGGTTAATTGTTTTCAAAACAGAAGTAGAAATTTTTAGGGTAACCCACTTATCTTCTTCTGGAATGAAGAAACGCTTTTTGATCAAGTTGACCTCGAAACGACGCTTCGTTTTGTTCATCGCTTTGGAAACATTGTTTCCAAATTGAGCACGCTTTCCACTAATTTCACAAACTCTAGACATAATCGTTATTTTAACTGTTGTTCTAAACAGGATGCAAATTTACTTTTTTTTGTTGATTTAAAAAACACTTTGTTTAAATTATTTGAATAAATAATGGATTCAATCCAAACGGCTGTCAATGCCTGAAAGGGATTCTAAAAAAGCTTCAAGACAAGCTTTTAAATAGTAATTCAAAAACCTTATTCACAGCCTTTTGTATTACACGCTCACGACTCTTACCAAAACTAAATTCCTCTGCATATACCCCGCTTGGTGAAGCAATGGCAATACAGACTGTCCCTACCTCAACGGCTTCATCGCCTTTGCTGGGGCCAGCATTTCCTGTGGTAGCAACAGCATGAGTCGAACCATATTTCTGTTTCGCTCCCATGGCCATGGCTTCTGCCACCTCAACACTAACTACTCCCTTCTGTTCAATTAAACTGGCGGGTACATCCAAAAGATCGACTTTACTTTGGGCGTGATACACTACTGCCCCTCCTTTAAAATAGCCAGAAGCACCAGGGATTTTAGTTATCCTAGCAGCGATTTCTCCGCCGGTACAACTTTCCGCTAATGCTAAGGTGAAGCCTTCAGAGATTGACTTTTTTTGAATTTGTTCTTCCACAGATGCTTCTTCCTCAAAGCCCATAAAAATATCTTCAATTTGAGGCAACAAACTAGCGACCTGTTCCTCAATGCGTGCTGTAATGACGTCAAGATCTGGTCCTTTTCCAGAAAGGCGTAAGCGTACGCGACCAATATTGGGTAAATAAGCTAGCTTTATGTCAACCGGTAAATTGTTTTCCCAATCCTCTATACGTTCTGCAATGACACTCTCTCCTAAACCGTAAGTCAACACAGTTTTATGAATGATATACGGACGGGTATAGTGCTGCTGGAGCGCTGGAACCACCTCATTACTTATTAGTGCCTTCATTTCAAAAGGAACACCAGGGAGGGAAATCACTACACGGTCTTCTACCTCAAACCACATTCCAGAAGCAGTACCCATTTTATTTTCCAAGACCTTTGCCTTTGAAGGCAACAAGGCCTGTTTTCTGTTCTCGTCGTTGATGGGTGTAGGAACATATTTTTTGAACATTGCCTCGATACGCTCAAGAACTTCCTCATTTTTCACCAAAACATCATCAAAGTAAGCACAGAGAGTATGCTTGGTAAGATCATCTTTTGTAGGACCTAATCCACCTGTCAAAATAATGACTTGTGCACGCTGTTGGGCATCATCTATACACTTGACAATGGCTTCTTTTTTATCAGAAATAGAGGTGATTTGAACTACTTCTATTCCAATTTTATTCAATTCTTTGGCGATGAATACCGCATTGGTATTTACAATTTGACCGATGAGGATCTCATCTCCTATACTAATGATTTCTGCAAGCATTATCTAACTTTTATGGAGAAGAGCTCTTGCCCCTCTAAGGTTCCAACCAAATTATCGTTTATGGCAACTGGACCTACTCCTGCTGGGGTTCCCGTAAAAAGTATATCCCCTATTTTAAGGGTAAAGAACTGAGAAACATAAGCAATCAATTCATCAATTTTCCAAAGCATGAGACTGGACGATCCTGACTGAACAGTTTCACCATTCTTGGTTAAGCTGAAAGTCAAATCATCTACGTGGGGTAAACTGTCTTTTGGAAGCCATTTCCCCACTACCGCAGCTCCATCAAAACCCTTGGCTTTTTCCCAAGGCAAACCTTTGGCTTTTAGTTTAGTTTGAAGATCGCGCGCAGTGAAGTCGATTCCAAGACCTATTTCGTCGTAATATTTATGGGCATACTTGGGTTGAATATGTTTCCCTATTCGATTTATTTTGACCAAAACTTCCACTTCATGATGAATATCTTGCGAAAATTCGGGTATGAAAAAAGGCTGTCCTTTGAGGAGTATAGAAGTGTCGGGTTTTAAAAACACAACTGGATCAGTAGGCTTTTCATTTTCTAACTCCTTAATGTGATCGGTGTAATTCCGACCAATACAAATAATCTTCATCTATTGTCCGCTATTGAGTTTTTGTAATCTAAGGGCAGTTAATATTTTCTTGGTGTAAAGGGGGAAATCAGCATTGAGCACCCAGCCGAAATAACCCGGTTCTTTTTCAAGGATTTCATCAACGGTTTTTCCTTTGTGTTTTCCAAAAGAAAACGTTGGGACATTATCTTTGTTATACACAATGAAACCAGCAACATCTACCGTGCGTTTATGGGAAGATAACTCACTTAAAAAAGCGGTCGTATTTTCCAACTCTTCATAACGGTCTAACTGTGCCATTAGAACGTCGCAGGTTGCCTCTGTGTCGGCCATGGCGGAGTGAGCGTTAATCAATTCTTTGTCGCAATAAAATTTAAGTGCAGCGCCCAGAGTTCTTTTCTCCATTTTATGGAAAATGGTTTGCACGTCGACCGTTTTGTGGCGGGTGAGATCAAAATCGATTTCAGCACGCATAAATTCTTCTGCCAGCAAGGGAATATCAAAACGATCAGAGTTAAAGCCCGCAAGATCACAGTCTTTGATATAGGCGTGAATTTCGCTGGCCAATTGTTTAAAAACCGGTGCATTGACAACCTTATCATCGGTAATACCATGTACGTCTGAGGCGCCCTTAGGAATAGGCATACCAGGATTGACCAACCAGGTTTTTCCTTCTCGGTTTCCGTTAGGGAGTAGTTTGAGAATGGCAATTTCAACAATGCGATCTGAAACCACATTTACTCCAGTTGTTTCAAGATCAAAAAAGCAAAGTGGTCGGTGAAGTTCTAGCCCCATAGGTAGTATTTAAAATGTTATTGATGTGTCCCATTGCTCAAGATAGTTGGCAACAGCTTTCACAAACTGACCTCCCATTGCACCGTTAATGATACGATGATCATAACTATGCGATAAGATGATTTTTCTTCGGATGCCCACAAAATCGCCATCAGCAGTTTCGATGACAGCAGGCATTTTTCGAATAACCCCAAGGGCGATGATCCCGACTTGTGGCTGATTGATGATGGGTGTTCCTGTTATAGACCCAAAATTACCAATATTGGTAAAGGTATATGTTCCTCCCTGAACCTCCTCGGGTTGCAATTGATTGAGGCGGGCACGATTGGACAAATCGTTTACCGCCTTGGCCAAACCGACCAAGTTTAAATGGTCTGCCTTCTTAATGACCGGAACAATTAAGTTTCCATCGCCCAATGCAGTGGCCATGCCAATATTGATGCTGCGTTTTTGTATTATTTGGTCTCCATTGACCGAACTATTCAACAACGGAAATTCTTTCAATGCATGTATGATGGCTGAAATAAAAATGGGTGTAAAAGTTAACTTTTCCCCTTCTCTGGCCTGAAATTGTCCTTTCGTCTTCTCACGCCAATCCCATAAATCGGTTACATCAGCTTCGACATAGGATTGAACATGTACAGAAGTATTCTTACTTTCTGTCATGTGATTGGAGATGAGTTTCCCCATGCGACTCATTTCGATAATTTGGTCTTCTCCAGATACGATTGGAGGTGGTGGCGACTTGGATGCTTGTTGAGCAGAAATAAGCACATCTTTCTTTGGAGATATAGCCGTTTTAACTCTATCTTCTAAATAGGCAAAAATATCTTTTTTGGTTACCCGATTACTTTCTCCAGTCCCTGGAATAGTTTCAAGCTCTTCTGCAGAAATACCTTCAGCTGCAGCAATATTTCGCACCAAAGGAGAGTAAAAACGTGTCGAATCTTGGTTTTTAGGTAACGGTAAATCCGTTGGTTCAGCCGGAGCAATGGGTGCCTCTACCATTTCAATGATTTCTTTAGGCAGCGGCGGCATTTCCTGCTCTTGCTCAGTGGTCACTTGCAGCGGAACAACTTCTTCAACTGTGTCTTCAATAGCGGCTGATTCAATAACGGCAATAACATCACCGACTTGAATAACATCGTTGACATTAAATCGCTTTTCAACAAGTGTACCTGCAACATCAGACGGAACGTCAGAATCTACTTTGTCGGTGGCCACTTCCAAAACTGAATCATCAATTTCAATGGTGTCGCCAACTTCTTTTAACCAAGCGGTTAAAGTAGCTTCGGTTACACTCTCCCCCATTGAGGGTAGTTTAAGCATAAATTTTCCCATGTGACATCTACATTTTAAGGCGGTACAAAGGTACCAAAATTCTACTAGACTTTGCTTTTCTTAGGAAAGAGAGTCCTCATAAGGCACACGCTTGAGTATACTTCTCCCTAAGGTTACCTCATCGGTGTATTCTAGTTCGTCGCCCACGGGGATTCCCCGAGCTATTGTTGAAATTTTCACCTCAAAAGAGTGAATTTGTTTGTTGATATAAAAAATGGTTGTGTCGCCTTCCATGGTGGCACTCAAGGCAAAAATAACTTCTTTGACCGTACCCAGTTTAACTTTCTCTACCAACGAATTGATGGTTAAATCGTGGGGACCAACTCCGTCTATTGGAGAAATCACACCATTGAGGACATGGTATTTACCCTTGAATTGTCCGGTATTTTCAATGGCCATTACATCGCGGATATCTTCCACTACACACAATTGAGTGGCGTCTCGAGCAGGACTGGCACAAATTTCGCATAGTGCAACATCAGATAAGTTATGACACTGTTCGCAAAAAATAACTTCCGTCCGAAAAGCGTCCAAGGCCTTGGTCATGGCGAGTGTTTGCTCTTTGGGCTGTTTCAATAAATGTAACACCATGCGCAATGCAGTACGCTTTCCAATACCGGGTAATTGCGCCATTTCATTTACGGCCTGTTCCAATAATTTTGAGGAGAATTCCATGAAGGCAAATTTACAAATTCTCGATTGATTTTTCTTTTATACCTTTATCAAATATGATTACACCTAGCTTTATTCTCGCCCTCATTATTGGCTACTTTTTGATCTTGATTGCTATCTCCTATTTCACAGGGAAAGAAGACACCAATGCAGGTTTTTTTACCGCCAATAGAAATGCACCTTGGTATGTGGTTGCTTTTGGTATGGTAGGCGCCTCGCTTTCTGGTGTGACCTTCATTTCAGTTCCTGGATGGGTCGACAGTTCTCAGTTCAACTATTTTCAAGTTGTCTTGGGTTATGGCGTGGGCTATTTTGTGGTGGCCTACGTGTTGCTTCCCATTTACTACACCAACAATGTAACCTCTATTTATGAATATTTAGCCAAGCGATTGGGACGAAATAGCCATAAAGCTGGAGCCTTTTTTTTCTTTATTTCACGCGTCTTGGGTGCAGCATTTCGTTTGTTCTTGGTTGCCATTGTTTTACAGCAATTTATTTTTGACGCCTGGAATGTACCTTTCGAGCTAACCGTTGTATTATCCATTGCATTGATTTGGGTCTATACCCAAAAAGGTGGAATCAAAACCATACTATGGACCGACACCCTGCAAACTACCCTCATGATTGCAGCTGTATTTCTCTCCATTACCTATATCAACCAAGCCTTGGGTTGGGGTTTTATGGAGTTTATCCAATCTTCAGAATTTGACCAATACAATACAGTCTTTGTTACAGACTCTCTGCTTGAACGTGGGCATTTTATCAAATCGTTTATTGGCGGAGCCTTTGTCACAATTTGCATGACAGGGCTAGATCAAGATATGATGCAAAAAAACTTGAGCTGTCGCAATTTAAAAGATGCGCAAAAAAACATGGTGGTTTTCAGCATTGTCTTGGTCATTGTCACCGGACTTTTCATGCTGTTGGGGGCATTACTTTACATCTATGCTAAAAAAGAAGGTATTGCCTTGCCGACGATGGACGGAAAGCCGAAAACAGATTTACTGTTTCCAGAAATTGCCTTGAATGGAAAACTTGGCCTTGGTGTTGCTATTACGTTTATTTTAGGTTTAATTGCTGCGGCCTACAGTAGTGCAGACAGTGCACTTACCTCCTTGACTACCTCTTTTTGTATCGATTTTTTATCGCTTAAAGAACATTCTACCCAGCAACAAAAAAAGATTCGCAAGCAAACCCATATCGGCATGAGCGTCCTATTGATTTTAGTGGTTATAGCTTTCAAACACATCTTGGATCGAAATGTAATTGATGGTCTTTTAACGGTTGCTGGCTATACTTATGGCCCCCTTTTGGGCTTGTTCTCTTTTGGGATTTTCACTTCCTATCAAATACACGATAAAAAAGTGTGGATTGTGGTTTTCACCTCGGTACTCCTTACTAGTGTTGTTGGAAGCATTGATGCGTCCTACCTCGGTGGATATCAAATTGGTTATGAATTACTTCCGCTAAACGGGTTGTTCACTTTCCTTGGCTTAGTATTGATTCGTCGCAAGGAGAACTAAAGTACACGCTCGCTCTGCTTGGATTCCAATGGCTTGCAATAGAGACTCAAATGCTGGGTTTTCTGAACCCGGATTGAACAATACACGTCTTGGTCGTAAGGAAATCACATAGTCAAAATAAACTTCTTGACGCGCTGGCCCAAGATACAGCGTAACGGTATCTATACCTTCCCACGCTTGCTTTTCTGTTTCAATGGTATGACCCAAAACCTCTCCTGGGCGAAATCCCAAAGCAAGCAATTCGTGCTTATGTGCTGTTAATTTCTCGATGGCCTTGTAGGCATAACGTTCTGGATTGGTGGAGGCACCCAACACTAATGTTTTCATCCTACCAATGCATTAATGTGCTTCCCCAGGTAAAGCCACTACCAAAAGCTGCCAAGACAACTTTGTCACCTTCTTTAATTTTACCTTCTTCCCACGCTTCTGTTAGCGCAATTGGAATGGAAGCTGCAGTAGTGTTACCATAGCGCATGATGTTATTGTATACTTGATCGTCACGCAATTGGAATTTCTTTTGAATAAATTGAGATATCCTAAGATTGGCTTGATGCGGCACAAACATGTCGATATCGCTTGCTGCCCAGTTGTTCTTTTGTAAACCTTCATTGATTACTTCAGAAAAACGCACCACAGCGTGTTTGAATACAGTTTGTCCATTCATGTAGGGATAGTAGGATTCATCTGTCGGATCATTTTCAGCAATTATTTCAGGCACCCATCGCATGGTACTTGGCCCAATAAGGGAAAGTTCTTCGGCATGTTGACCTTCAGAATATAGGTGAGAAGATAAAATACCTTTGTTTGGATCTTCTTCTCGGGTCAGCACTGCTGCTCCTGCTCCATCGCCAAAGATGACTGAAACACCGCGGCCACGTGTGGTAAAATCAAGTCCTCCGGAATGATTTTCAGCGCCAATGACCAACACATTTTTATACATCCCCGTCTTGATAAATTGATCTGCGGTTGACAAACCATAAATAAAACCAGAACACTGCATACGAATGTCCATGGCTGGACAGGCTGGTATGCCCAATAATTTTTGCACCAATACTCCCGATCCAGGAAAATAATAATCTGGACTTAGGGTGGCAAAAAGAATCATGTCAATATCCTCTGGCGTACGATTGGCACGTTCCAATGCAATTAAAGCGGCCTTGTGTCCCATGGTGGCTGGAGAATCTCCACTCCCTTTAACAATGTGACGTCTTTCTTTTATACCCGTTCTCTCGGTAATCCACTCGTCCGATGTGTCAATCAATTTAGAGAGGTCTTCGTTGGTTACTATATTATCAGGTAAGAATTTACCCATTCCGATTATTCGCGAATTGTACATAAAATGTAGTTAGATTATTTGGATGTATGTAGCTAAAATAGGGAAAGAAAATTAAATATAGCGCTTGTAGTTATCCACAACAATTTCTGCCTTCAAATCGTGCATCAAATTATATAATCCAAAGAAGGTTCTATTGATATAAAGAAAATGACGTGATCCTCTGTTTCCGTTTAACTTACGCAGGTATTCATCGTTGGCCAAACGGTCGCTGATCGATGCGATTTTGCCCCAGAAAGTACTGTCGGAAAAATCAAAGGTTTCTCCGTGGAATGGAAAGGTGAAAATACTTAGCATGTCGTGAAAAAGCGCGACGATGTATTTTTTTGCCTCAGGAGAATCGTCATCTCGTAAGATTTCTAATTCGGTGATTTTCTCCGCAAAAAATTCGATATCGTTAATTGCCTTTGCATTCGAAAGCTCGAAATAAGGCACATAAAATTCATCTGGAATTTCTTTAATACAACCAAAATCGATGGCCACCAATTCGGCTTTATCAGTGATCAAGAAATTTCCCGGATGTGGGTCGGCGTGCACACTACGCAAAATATGCATTTGATACATATAGAAATCCCACAGTGTTTGTCCCGGACGATTGTTCTTTTCTTGGTCTGTATTGTTTTTGGTGTATTCTGATAAGTGAATCCCCTCCATCCAATCCATGGTGAGTATTTTCTCACAGGAATAGTCTGCATAATAATTGGGAAACAACAAATTTGGAATCCCTGCACACTTTTCGCGTATGGATTCACTTTGAGCAAGCTCGAGGGTGTAATTGGTTTCCTCCATTAACTTCCCTTCAATTTCTTTGAAGAATTTCTCGGTGTCCTGCCCTTTAAGGTTAAACATACGAGAAGCAACGGGCTTCACCAGTGCGAGGTCCGAACCTATGCTGTTTGCCACCCCAGGATATTGAATTTTAACGGCTAATTTTTTTTCATTCTTAGTGGCCAAGTGCACTTGACCTATGCTGGCAGCATTCACCGATTCGGGCGCAAACGTATCAAAAATATCTTCTGGATATTCCCCAAAGTATTTCTTAAAGGTCTTTCGCACCAAGGGTCCTGACAAAGGTGGTACAGAAAACTGAGCCAAACTAAAACGATCAACATAGGCAGAAGGGAGTAAATTCTTCTCCATGCTCAACATCTGAGCTACCTTAAGGGCACTACCTTTGAGGTTTTTAAGCCCATCGTAAATGTCTTTGGCGTTCTCTTGATCAAGATTTTCGCGGGCATTTTCTGGGTCAATGATTTTGTCCCCAATGTATTTGATATAGTTTCCACCAAGTTTAACCCCTGTAGACACTAGTTTGCTCGCACGTTCAATTTTCCCGGTTGGTATTCGATCTAGTGTTTTCAATTATGCTTTTCCTGTTGTTTCTTTCCACAAAAATTTCCCCAAATCCAACAAGGTTTCTAAACGCGTGTTGTCAAATACTTCAAATGCTACTGTAACAGATTTTTCGATCAAGGCGTCCGTTTTCTCAAAACTGGCCGAACTGTCGTTCATCCAAAATTTCATCAAGAGTAAGAGTTGTCCCCAAGTTGCTTCAGAAAATAATTCAGTAGGGTTCTGGGCTAAACGCGTTTTATCTTCATTTCCTTCTTCAATCAATTCTGCTGCAAAGGCCTTCACCGCTTTTCTCAATTGCTTCATTTGTCCCAAATTTTTCATGGGTTGCGCATTTTCATGCAAAGCAAACAAGACATAACTTCGATTCAATAACAATACTTCAAAAAAGGTATAGAAGAACGTCAGTAAACGATCTTTACGGCTTAAGCTGTCAAAATTTTCGTTTTTTGCCAACAAGGTGGCTGTATTGTCATAAAATGCCTGCCAAACTGCATGCTTAACAGAATCTAAAGAAGCATAAGTGTTATAAAACTCTGCTTCGTCTGTACTGTTTTCTTTGCAAAACTTATACACCGAAGTCGGAAAGGCTTCATGTTCGAGAGCATGTTGGGTATACGCACTTAGGATGTCTGTTTTCATCGTTTCGGTTTTCGTCGCCATTTTTATCAATATTAAGTGGTCAAAGATAGTCAATGTTTATTCTTTTTTGAAAATAATTAAACAAAAAATAAGTAAATAAAAATGTCAATTTGTCAGCATTCAAAACTTGGAATTGTTTTTGCCTTAGTAATAATAAAACACACACTATGTCTTCAGGTAAAATCAATGTTTCAGTAGAGAACATTTTCCCATTAATCAAAAAATTCTTGTACAGCGATCACGAAATATTTTTACGTGAGCTCATCTCAAACGCAACAGACGCAACCCTAAAACTCAAACACCTCAGTAGTCTTGGCGAGGCCAAGGGAGACATTGGTTCGCCAATGATCGAAATCAAGGTAGATGCGAAAAAGAAAACCCTACATATTATTGATCAAGGGATTGGAATGACGTCTGACGAGGTGGAAAAATACATCAACCAGGTAGCTTTTTCTGGTGCCGAAGAGTTCTTGGAACAATACAAAGACAGTGCAGCTGATAGTGGAATTATTGGTCACTTTGGTCTAGGGTTTTACTCGGCCTTTATGGTGGCAGAAAAGGTAGAAATCATCACCAAATCTTTTAAAGATGAAGCTGCCGTTCGCTGGGCCTGCGACGGATCGCCAGAATACACGCTAGAAGCAGATGACAAGAAGGAAAGAGGAACAGAAATAATCCTTCATATCGACAAAGATTCAAAAGAATTCTTGGAAGAAAACCGTATCAAAGAGCTTCTGAATAAGTACAATAAATTCATGCCTGTGCCCATTAAATTTGGCACAAAAGAAGAAACACTTCCCTTAGCCGAAGATGCCGCAGAAGATGCCAAGGCAGAAACAATTACGGTTGATAATATCATCAACAATCCTTCCCCTGCATGGAACAAGCAACCCACAGAATTAGAAGAAAAGGATTACAATGGTTTCTACCGTGAATTGTATCCCATGCAATTCGAAGAGCCTTTATTTAATATTCACCTGAATGTTGATTACCCTTTCAACCTAACCGGTATTTTATATTTCCCAAAATTGAACAATGACTTGAATTTGCAAAAAGACAAGATTCAGTTATACCAAAACCAAGTCTTTGTTACCGACAATGTGGAAGGGATTGTACCGGAGTTTTTAACCTTACTAAGAGGGGTTATTGACTCGCCAGATATTCCTTTGAATGTTTCGCGAAGTTATTTGCAGGCTGACGGAGCCGTAAAGAAAATCAGCAACTACATCACCCGGAAAGTGGGCGACAAACTCAATAGTCTCTTTAAAAAAGACCGTGCTGCATTTGAAGAAAAATGGAATGAAATCAAAGTGGTCATTGAATACGGAATGTTGTCCGAAGACAAATTCTATGAAAAGGCAGAAAAATTTGCGCTTTATCCAACGGTAAACGGAGACTTTTTTACCATTGAAGAGTTAAAAGAAGCCACCAAAGACTTACAAACGGACAAAGACGATAAACTCGTAATTCTTTATGCATCTAATGTAGACGAACAACACGCCTATATTGAAGCGGCCAAAGAAAAAGGTTATCAAGTAATTTTGCTTGATTCTCCTATTGTATCGCACTTGATCCAAAAATTGGAAGCGTCGAATGAAAATGTTTCTTTTGCCCGTGTAGATGGAGACGCTATTGAAAACCTTATCAAAAAAGATGAGGCAACAGTTTCAAAGTTATCGGACGAAGAAAAAGAAAAATTACAACCCATCATTGAAGCAGTTGTTCCAAAGGAGAAATACACCGTACAATTGGAAGCATTGAGTAGCACTCAATTTCCATTTGTACTAACTCAACCGGAATTTATGCGACGTATGAAAGAAATGCAACAAGCGGGTGGAAATGGTATGTTTGGTAATTTTCCAGAAATGTACACCTTAGTGGTCAACACGAACCACCCATTGATCGAGCAGATCTTAACCACTAAAACGGAAAAGAAAAGAGAACGATTGATTCAACAAACTTTGGATTTAGCCCGTTTATCTCAAAATTTGCTCAAAGGCGAAGAATTGACAAAATTCATTCAGCGCAGTGTGGAACTCATAAAATAAGTGGAATTGGGGAATTAAACCTCCCCAATTTTGTTTAATCTTTGGAGAAAAGATACCTTTGCGATAATAATACAAAAAGTTACCCCATGATTGAATTTTTAATTTACTTGATCACGCTTATTCTTTCTTTATTTAGTTTTTTGTAGAAAGACGAATAAGCGCTTTACGAACCTATTATGTATCTTGGAAGTAAAAAGCATCGATGCTTGAATTATTCCCAAAAGATCAGACTAACTTTTCTCCATCAATCCCCGATGGTGAAGTCAACTACTTCCCCTCTTTTCTTTCTACAAATGAGGCGGATATATTATTTGCAAAACTTTTAGCAACCACTCCATGGCAAAGCGACAGCATAACTGTTTATGGTAAAACTTACAACCAACCACGGCTAACCTCCCTCCATGCGATAGATGAGACTCCTTACAGTTATTCAAATATCACCATGCAACCCAACCCGATGACCCCTGTATTAAGCGCCATTTTAAAGAAAATAGAAACATATAGTAAGCATTCTTTCAATGCCGTTTTATTGAATTTGTATCGCGATGGAAAAGACAGTAATGGCTGGCATGCTGACAATGAAAAAGAGTTGGGCAAAAACCCTGTCATTGCCTCCATTAGCCTTGGGCAAGAACGCTTTTTCCATTTAAAACACAGAACCATAAAAGAAGAACGTTTTAAACTAAAGCTAGCGCATGGAAGCCTTTTACTTATGTCTGGATCCCTTCAGCACCACTGGCTCCATCAAATCCCCAAAACAACACGTCCATTAGAGCCCCGCATTAACTTAACATTTCGCGCATTGCAATGACAGTAACATTTTTTAAAGTTATGTTTGCACAAAATTTGGCTATAAAGCAACACAAATAAACTATAATTATGAAAAAAATTTTATCAGCCGTTTTTGCGGCTTCATTGCTACTAGCGAGCTGTTCATCGAACGATGATGATGAACCAAACCAACCACAAGAAACAGTTGAAGTATTTACCTTAGACGCTACTGGTACCGTAGCCGAACAAACAGCTGTTGAGGCCAAAAAAACAATTAATGGTCGTTGGAGCATTGGAAGTTCAGCGTCAAAAACATCAGCCAAAGCGCAGAACTGTAGTCTCAACTACATCGAATTTACCGACAGCATGTATGCCATTTCGATCCTCACCCCCGATGGAATAGAAGCTGCTTTTGGACAGTATACTATGGTAGAAACCAATGGAACGGTTAGCGCTGTTGAGTTGAACGTAAATGTACTTGGAAACAACCACCTTATTGCCACGCTTACAAATATTGTTGTAACGGAAACAGCTAATAATCTAATTGCTACTTTTGATGTGGTCTTCAACATTCCTGCAGATTACGAGTGGGCTTGTGGCTCATCATTGTCTGGTGACTATTCAGCTGAGAAGGAAGAGCCTTTGGATGAGGCGGAAGATGCGACGGCAGATTCAAACTTTGCCAAACTCGTCAACACATGGCGTTTAGCAGAATTATATGAAGATGGTGAAAATGGTGAGCTAGTGGATGTAACTGAACAAATAAACGAGGTTTGTGATTACGATTATGACACCTATGAAGAAAGTTGTGAGCAAGGTTCATTGGAAGTAACCTTTTCTGCCTATGGAACTTACTTATTCATCAGTTACCGACCCAACGGCGAAGTTTCTGACTGGGGTGAAGGAGATTGGGAATTTGCCAACAGTGACCAAACAGAATTAACACTAACGGAATATGAAGAATACGACGGAGTTGTTACCGAATATGAAAACACCATGGTAATCACCACCCTAAACGATACTGAATTTTCAGGTACAATATCGAATATTGACGGAGAGGAAACCTATACGCAAGAGTTTACTTTTACAATTGCATCTAACTAGGTATACTCCCATATATATCAAAAAAAAACCTGTAGCATGCTACAGGTTTTTTTTTCGCAATTATCTTAAATGGAATGAATATTCTGTAAGTTTACAAAAAAAAAGCTATCAAAAAACTACTTTACCTTTTGGCCCTGTCCTGTGCTATTCAGTTACAGGGACAAGAATCAATTGCTCGTTTTACGGACTCCACTATTGAAATAGATGGAATACAAGATACTGCTTGGGACACGATTCAACCCTCAAGTAGTTTCTGGCAATACTTTCCTTCCGACAGCATACAGGCACCACAGCAAACCCAAGTCAAGTTTTTGTTCGACAATCAAAACCTATATGTGCTTATTGTGGCTGAAGCAGATTACGACAACTTTATCACGCCTTCCTTACGAAGAGATTTTAGTTCACGTAACAGTGACTCTGTAACCTTGGTATTGGACACCTTTAATGATGGCACCAACGCCTTTTTGTTTGGCACCAACCCAGAGGGCGTTCAACGGGAGGCACTTATTTCAAATGGAGGAAGTAATTTTCCGCAAGATTTCAACCTTTCTTGGGATGTGAAATGGGAAGTTGCGGTTCAGAAATTTGAGGGAGGTTATCGTGCGGAAATGAAAATCCCTTTTTCCAATATACGTTATGCGGATAACACCACAGATTGGCGGGTAAACGTATATCGATCAGAAATTGCAAAAAACATTTCATCTACTTGGGCAAAAATACCCAGGAACCAAAGCATTGCTGGTTTGGCCTATATGAATTCACTTGCGTTTGATAAAGAATTACCTAAGGCAAAAACACCCATTGCTCTTATTCCCTTCACCAGTGGAATTACTGCTAGAGATTTTGAGGAAAACACAAGCGACTCAAATTTATCTTTTGGAGGAGACGCCAAAATGAGTATTGGCAATGGAATGATCTTGGATCTTACCATAAATCCCGATTTCTCTCAGGTAGAAGTAGACGATCAAATCATCAACCTCACCCGCTTTGAAGTTCGCCTGCCAGAGAAACGACAGTTCTTTATTCAAAACAGCGACCTGTTTGATAATTATGGAGATCAGTATGAAACCCAACCCTTTTTCTCTCGTCGCATTGGTGTGGCCAAAGACTTAGACGGAAACACCATTGAAAATAAAATTATTGCCGGCGCACGCTTAAGCGGGAAAATCTCCAACAATATGCGTTTGGGCTTTCTCAACATGCAAACGCAAGAAGACAGGGCTAACGGAATTTCGGCCAATAACAATACTGTTTTCAGCCTTCAACAAAAAATGTTTAGTCGCTCTTATCTTGGGCTTATTTTTGTCAACCGCCAGCAAACCGGGGATGAACTCGAAGACAATGAACAAGATAAATTCAATCGTGTACTCGGCTTGGATTACACCCTGGCGTCTAAAGACAACAAATGGACAGGGAGAAGTTTTATTCACCAATCATTTTTGCCAAATAAAACCACTGATGCCTATTCGGCGGGCTTTCGCTTGAATTACAATGTGCGCAAACACATCATCCGTTATGGCCTCAATAGAATTGGTGAAGGCTACCAATCTGACTTAGGTTTCTTACGTAGAACGGGAATACAAAAACATTTTTTACGCTACGGACATCGTCTCTGGGTCGATTCAAAAAAGATTCGCTCGATAGAATTGAGTCAATCTATATTTTATATTGACAAGCCAAAAAGCGACGATCTTATCACCGACAGAGCTTTCTCAACCAGGGGAGAAATTAACTTTACCAACCAATCGCGTTTGCAATTTGAATACAACAGACGTTACACCTATTTAACCGACGATTTCGATCCAATAGGAATAGAAAATGCTATTGCCTTACCAGCAGAAACAGGCTATTCATACAATGATTTTGAAGTTTCCTATCGTTCAAATTTCAGCAAGAAAATCAATTATAATTTCCAAACTTCGTATGGTGATTTTTACAGTGGCACCAAGTTTTCGGTCAGCTCTGAAGTGGCCATTCGTTTGCAACCCCGTTTCAACGGAAGCATCAAGGTGAACTATGATAAAATCGATTTCCCCGCACCCTATACCTCCGGAGAACTATGGCTTATTGGACCAAAAATAGACTACACCTTCAGCAAAAGTATTTTTTGGAATACCTTTGTTCAATACAGTTCACAATCTGAAACCTTGGGTATCAATTCGCGTTTACAATGGCGCTTTGCCCCGCTGTCAGATTTTTATATTGTTTATAACGATAATTACTTTGCAACAACTACTTTTGTACCCAGAGTTAGAAGTTTAACATTTAAACTCACTTACTGGTTAAATCTTTAAGCATATCCAATGAAAAAAATAGCACTCCTCTCCCTAGGTCTTTTGTTCACTTTTTGCTCTTCGCCGAGCAAAAAAAGCATGTCTGTTTCTGGGAAAATTGATGGTCTCCGCAAAGGAACCCTCTACCTTCAAAAAATGGAAGACACTCTTTTGGTCACAGTAGATTCTGTTGAAATCAAAGGAGACGACAGTTTTAGCTTAGGCCATGACCTAAAAAGCCCAGAATTTTATTTTCTATCTATGGCCAAAGATGATGGAGATAGCTTGACTGAAAAGATTTTATTCTTCGGCGAAAAGGGAGACATCAAGATCAATACGCTATTACGCACATTCGAAAGTAGTGCAAAAGTTGAAGGGTCAGAAAATCAAGTGCTGTGGAATGAGTACCAATCCATTATGCGGAAATTCAACAACCAAAACTTGGACAATCTCGAAAAGTTTATGGGTGTAGACAGTGATCTTAGTGGCGAAGAACGCAGTAAGAAACTGGAAGAAGCCAACCAAAAAACACTTAAACGCAAATACTTGTATGCGCTTAACTTCGCCATGACCAATGCAGACAAAGAATTGGCTGCCTACATTGGCGCTTATGAAGTTAGCGATGCGGTACCTAGCTTCCTAGACAGCTTGTACAACACCCTAACCCCATCGGTAAAGGCATCGAAATACGGACTAGCATTCAAGCAGCAAATCGATAGTTTAGTCCGCTAGACTAGAGTTTTTCGATTTTAGCAGACAAGGCAGCAGCATTGTCTTTCAGCGAAGCACGGATTGCAGAGAAATGCTTTTTAGGTGCATCATTATCGTCGTGCATTTTCTGAATCAAATCGTCAAAAAGCGCAATGGCTTCATCAATTATTTTCTCGCTCTTTTTTATGTCGAGTTTTGGAGAGGCCAATTCTTTGACGTAAACTTCTTCAATCAAAGCCCCAAGGGTATCGTTGATTTCTTTTTTCAGGTGTTTCTTACTAGACATCGTTTTTTGTTTGGTTAAAAATAAGGAAATAATTTATACCGTTTGGTCATTGGTGGTTTGGATTGCCTTCAAGGCTTTTTTGATGTGGGAAGTTGCCAACAAACTATCGTGTACATAGGTAACTTTGCCCTCGGCATTAATCACAAAAGTGATACGCTTGGTATATAAGCCAAATGAAATTTTAGGCAATTTAAACAAGCTTTGTACTTTCTTTTTTGAGTCGGCCAAGAGTATAAATGGCAAACGATGACGTTGCGCAAAGCGTTTATGACTCCCAATACTGTCAGAACTAATCCCGATGACTTCTGCCCCCAAGGCTTTAAAATCTTCGTAACTATCGCGAAAGGAACAGGCCTCGGCCGTACAGCCAGGGGTTTCGTCTTTGGGGTAAAAATAAACGACAGCAGGCATTTTCCCGATCACTGTCTCACTTTTAAAAAGCTCACCATGCTGGTCGCTCAATTCAAAAGAAGGTACTTTGTCGCCAATGCTTAAACTCATGCTTGTTCGGTGTAGGTGACAAAATTACGTGGCGTCTCATACAACACCACCTCCATGGTTTGGCCGGGGGATAGTATTTTCTTCAGCTTGTCATGGATTACCACTACCATATTCTCGGCAGATGGTATGAGGTTTTCAAACTCTGGCACTTCGATGTTTAGGTTCTTGTGATCGAAGGCGTCTTCTACCTCACTTTTGATGTAATCTTTCAAGACTTTCATGTCCATTACATAACCTGTTTCTGGATCAATCTCCCCTTCTACGCTAACGATCAATTCATAATTGTGCCCGTGGTAATGTGGGTTAGAACATTTCCCAAACTGTGCCTCATTTTGGGCATCGGACCAATCTTTACGGTACAAACGATGCGCAGCATTAAAATGCGCTTTCCGACTAACTTTAACTCTTTTCATTGCTTTTTTTTAGGTAAGTGTATACACGATCAAAAATGATTTTAAACCATTCCGTGTACTGTTCTGGTAGAACTTTCATTTCTGTGGCAATGTCGTCCATGGCCATCCATTTCCAAGCCGCTACTTCATCTTCATTGATGATGGGAGTAACTTCACTATAACCCACCATAACGTGGTCCAGCTCGTGCTCAGTAAGCCCATTATCAAAGGGAGCTTTATAGATAAAACTAAACAGTTCTTTTAAGGGCACCACAAAACCCATCTCTTCTTGCAGGCGGCGTGCGCCAGCAGCTAAATTGGTTTCTCCCTCGCGTTGGTGACTACAACAGGTGTTGGTCCACAGTCCGGGAGAGTGGTATTTATGGAGGGCGCGCTGCTGTAACATGAGTTCTCCTTTTGCATTAAACACAAAAACAGAGAAGGCTCGATGTAGCACTGCTTTCTCATGAGCTTCCATTTTTGGCATCAAACCAATGGCTTCATCTTGCTCGTTGACGAGGATGACATTTTCTTCTTTCATTGCTCACCAAAAGTACCGATAAAAAAACCAAAATCCTATTTTGAATGTTCTGCCCTTCCAAGATATAATGGTATTTTTGTCAAAATTTTTCGACCATGTTTTTAGACGAAATCGCAAAACGCCGCACCTTTGGTATTATCTCTCACCCCGATGCTGGGAAAACCACCCTTACGGAAAAACTGTTGCTCTTTGGAGGAGCCATTCAGGAAGCCGGCGCGGTAAAGTCGAATAAAATCAAGAAGGGCGCCACCAGTGACTTTATGGAAATTGAACGTCAGCGAGGGATTTCTGTCGCCACCTCTGTATTGGCTTTTTACTACAAAGACAAAAAAATAAACATCCTCGATACGCCTGGGCACAAAGATTTTGCCGAAGACACATTCCGTACCCTTACCGCCGTTGACAGTGTCATCGTGGTGATTGATGTCGCCAAAGGGGTCGAAGAACAGACCGAGAAATTGGTAGAAGTTTGCCGCATGCGTTCCATCCCCATGATCGTCTTCATTAACAAACTGGATCGAGAAGGAAAGGACGCGTTTGATTTGATGGACGAAGTAGAACAGAAACTCGGCCTGCGGGTAACGCCCCTCACCTTCCCCATTGGAATGGGTTATGACTTTCAGGGTATCTACAATATCTGGGAAAAAAACGTGCAACTCTTTCAAGAAGAAAACAAACAGCAAAAGGGAACCGCGATACAGTATGACGACCTTACCGATCCTGCGCTAGAGACCGCTATAGGAACAAAGGCACTCGCTACCCTAAACGAAGAACTGGAATTGATCGATGGGGTCTACTCCCCTTTTAACCAAGAAGAATATTTGAACGGAGAACAACAGCCTGTCTTTTTTGGTTCAGCCTTGAACAACTTTGGGGTACAAGAATTGCTGAATTGCTTTGTAGACATTGCTCCTGCTCCCCTCAAAAAACAGGCAGAAGAACGGGAAATTGATCCGACAGAAAAGAACTTTGCGGGCTTTTTGTTTAAGATCCATGCCAACATGGATCCCAACCATCGCGATCGCCTCGCCTTTATTAAAATTGTGTCCGGAACCTTTGAACGCAACAAACCCTACCTTCACGTACGTCACAACAAAAAACTAAAATTCTCCAGTCCCAATGCTTTCTTTGCTGAACGCAAAGAGATTGTAGAAGTCTCTTATCCCGGAGACATTGTTGGGCTGCACGACACCGGAAACTTTAAGATTGGGGATTCCCTCACCAGTGGTGAAAACATTAGTTTTAAGGGGATTCCGAGTTTCTCTCCAGAGCATTTTCGTTACATCAACAATGCAGATCCCATGAAAGCCAAACAGCTCAACAAGGGAATCGACCAGTTAATGGATGAAGGGGTGGCTCAACTCTTTACGCTCCAACTCAACAACCGAAAGATTATTGGTACCGTGGGGGCTCTACAATTCGATGTGATCCAATATCGTTTGGAGCACGAATATGGCGCCAAGTGTTCTTACGAGAACCTGAATGTGCACAAAGCCTGTTGGGTGGAAGCCGATGATGAAACCAATGAGGAATTTACCGATTTTAAACGGGTGAAACAACGCTTCTTGGCCAAAGACAAGCAGCAGCAATTGGTCTTCTTGGCCGACTCTGCCTTTTCCCTTCAAATGACCCAGCAGAAGTACCCTAGCGTGAAATTCCACTTTAGCTCAGAGTTCTAGCAACCAACACTTTCTGTTTTTTTTAGTATATTTAACGTGCAACAGCGCCCAAATCTGTTCTATGTCATGGATAAACTACGGCTTGTACCCGATTTTTATTGTACTCCTGTAATTGCTACCCTACACGCTGCTGCGATCGAGGGAAGGGAAAAGGGTATTTGTTCACGACATATTCTAACGGTTTTAGAGCATCGTAGGATTCTGGATGATGTTATAGGTTACAGTCACAATCAATACATCAAAGAAGAAATCTTAATACCACTAGCGCTTAAAAACACCTATTTCTCGATTACAGAAGTTGACTTAGACAAAGTGATGAGTGGATATTATGTTGGCTATGAGGAAGATTTTAAAGCGCGTGAATATGGGATGTTAGCGACAGCAGAAGATGTGGGTATATTTTTGCGCGCGCTAAACAACGGTTCGGTATTTGACCAGGGAGAAAAAGAAATCTATCCTTATGAATACAATCATGGTGGCTTGGTGGTTGGTTACCAAAGCCTTGCAGAATACCACAAAGATATAGATGCCGTTGTCGTCCAGTTCAACAACACAACAGATTTTAACGGCTATGAATGGAATTTGGGTGAAATCAGTATCAGTCGAATTATAAAAATTATTCAAAAGAAGAAAAGCAATGAATAAACTGTTGCTTTGAAATGAACAATGGAAGGCATTTGAAAAAATAAGGTTATCGGAAAAATTTACGCGTATTTTAAGTCTGGTATAATTCGGGATTAAAACAAAAATGTACCTTTGCACATCAATAAAAGTAAACACTATATTGAACAACGCATGAAATTTGATCCAACAAACCCCTGGCATAATGTAGCGATTGGACAAAACGCTCCTGAAATCGTAAACGGTATCATTGAAATTCCAAAAAACACCCGTGCCAAATACGAATTAGACAAAGAAAGTGGGATGCTCATTCTTGACCGGGTCCTTTACTCTTCGATGTATTACCCGGCCAATTATGGATTTATTCCGCAGACCTATTGCGATGACAATGACCCGCTAGATATACTTGTACTCTCTCAAATCGATGTTGTTCCTATGTGTATCGTTCCTGCAAAAGTTATTGGGGTAATGCGTATGCTCGATGGGGGTGAAAAAGACGATAAGATTGTCGCAGTCTGCAATGGAGACATGAGTGTGAACCACATCAACGACATTTCAGAACTTCCCCACCATTTTATCAAAGAATTGCGCAATTTCTTCGAAGACTACAAGAAATTAGAAAACAAAACAGTTGAAGTGGAAGATTTTCAAGACGCTGCCAAAGCCAAAGAAATCATAGAACAAAGCCGCATCGACTACAGAAAACTTATCGTTAAAAGCCAGGGATAATTATTGTTTTGGCTAATCCCTAGTGGCATCAAAGCCACGTTTGCCCAAAAGGATATCAAAAAAGAGGGTGAAATCTCCACGTAAACTCCAAAGCGGATATTTAAAAGTTGCTGGTTTATTCTTTTCAAAAAAGGCATGTCCTACCCAGGCAAAACCATAACCTACTAGTGGGAGAGCAATCCAAAAACGCGCTTCTTTTTGAGCCACAATAAAAAACCCTAACAAGGCAAGAACAATAAAGGTTCCAATAAAATGGAGTGTTCTACTGGTTTTGTTTTGGTGCTCCGATAAATAGAAAGGATAAAATTCTTTAAAAGACTGGAATCGTTCTTCGGCCATGGTAATTGGTTTTAACCGAAGATAAAAAAAATCCCCGACATTACTGCCGGGGATATAATTGTTATGCTTCGCCTGTAGGGCCAAAATTGAGTGGTATGGGTGGTTGCTCCTGCACACTTATTTTACCGTTGGCTTGCTCAAAACGCTGGAGATTGTCTCCCAATGCTTTGTGTAAACGCTTGGCATGCTCGGGCGTCAAAATGATTCTCGACTTTACCTTCGCTTTGGGTGCGCCTGGCATTAGGGCAATAAAATCTACAATAAACTCTGAGATAGAATGGTTGATAATCGCGAGGTTACTATAAGTACCATCTGCGGTTTTCTCATCTACTTCTATGTTGATTTTCTGCTCGTTGCTTGGGCTATCACTCATGACTTACAAATTTACTTCTTCAGACTCTTCTTTGTTGATCAACAAGCTGGTGTACTCTTCTTTGGAACCAACGATGACGTTGTTGTATTCGCGAAGACCAGTACCTGCAGGAATCTTGTGTCCAACAATTACATTTTCTTTCAATCCTTCTAGGGTATCTTCTTTTCCACTAACCGCAGCCTCGTTGAGTACCTTGGTTGTTTCTTGGAAAGATGCCGCAGAGATAAACGACTTGGTTTGTAGTGAAGCACGGGTAATTCCTTGTAACTCTGGCGTCGCTGTAGCTGATTGTGCATCACGTGCAGTAACCATAGCTTTTCCTTCGCGTTTCAGGTAAGAATTTTCATCGCGCAATTCACGTGAAGTAATTACTTGTCCAGCTTTTAAGTTTTCTGAATCTCCTGTTTCTTCTACTACTTTCTTACCAAATAGAGCATCGTTCTCGTCAATGAAGTCATATTTGTGTACCAATTGATCTTCGAGTAATAAGGTATCTCCTGGATCATTGATTTTCACTTTACGCATCATTTGACGTACAACTACCTCAAAGTGTTTATCGTTGATCTTCACCCCTTGTAAACGGTATACTTCTTGTACTTCGTTAACCAAGTACTGCTGTACTGCAGATGGGCCTTTAATCTTCAATATATCTAAAGGTGTAATTGATCCGTCAGACAATGGCATTCCGGCTTTTACAAAGTCATTTTCTTGTACCAAGATCTGGTTGGATAATTTCACCAAATACTTTTTGATGTCATCAAATTTTGACTGAACAATGATCTCACGATTACCACGCTTGATTTTCCCAAAAGAAACGACACCGTCAATTTCAGAAACTACTGCTGGGTTAGAAGGGTTACGTGCTTCAAATAATTCTGTTACACGTGGTAAACCTCCTGTAATATCACCAGACTTGGCCGATTTACGTGGGATTTTAACCAAGGTTTTACCCTCTTTGATTTTATCACCATCGTCTACCATAATGTGCGCACCAACGGGTAAGTTGTACGAACGTAATGTATTGCCTTTGGCGTCTTGAATCAATAAGGTAGGAATCAAGGTCTTGTTTCTCGTTTCAGAGATTACTTTCTCTTGGAAACCAGTTTGCTCATCAATTTCTACTTGGTAGGTAACTCCTTGTTCAATGTTTTCGTAAGCAATTTTTCCAGCAAATTCTGAAACAATTACCCCGTTAAATGGATCCCAAGAACAAACCGATTGACCTTTCTTCAAGCTTGCGCCATTGGCAATAAGCAGGGTTGATCCATAAGGAATGTTATTGGTACTCAAGACATTCTTGGTCTTCTTGTCCATCAAACGTATCTCTGTTGTACGAGAAATAACGATCTCTATCTTGTTTCCTTCTTGGTCTTCACCGGTAACCGTTTTTAAGTCGTCGATCTCAGCTATTCCGTCGAATTTAACCATCAATTGGTTTTCTTCAGAGATGTTCCCTGCTACCCCACCAACGTGGAAAGTACGCAAGGTTAACTGTGTACCAGGCTCTCCAATGGATTGCGCCGCTACTACACCAACAGCTTCACCCTTTTGTACCATTTTATTGGTCGAAAGGTTACGTCCGTAACATGAAGAACAGATTCCTTTTTTCGCTTCACAGGTTAATGGAGAACGCACTTCTACGCTTTCAATAGGCATGTGGTCAATTGAGTCGGCAACTAAATCTAAAATCTCGTGTCCAGCTTCAACAACTACATCTCCTGTAGACGGGTTAATGATATCTTCTAAGGCTACACGTCCGCGAATACGGTCAGAAAGTTTTTCAACGATCTCTTCGTTTTTGCGCAATGGCTTCACCTCTATTCCTCTCAATGTTCCACAATCAACAGAGTTGATGATCACATCTTGAGATACATCTACTAAACGACGTGTTAAGTATCCTGCATCTGCCGTTTTCAAAGCGGTATCTGCTAATCCTTTACGTGCACCGTGCGTAGAGATAAAGTATTCTAGAATGGATAGTCCTTCTTTAAAGTTAGAAAGAATTGGGTTTTCAATAATTTCCCCTCCACCAGCAGTCGATTTTTTCGGCTTGGCCATTAAACCACGCATTCCAGTCAACTGACGAATTTGTTCTTTCGATCCACGTGCTCCAGAATCCAACATCATAAACACTGAGTTAAATCCTTGTTGGTCCTCGCTAATTCGCTTCATGGCCAAAGAGGTCAAGTGTGAATTGGTCGATGTCCAAACATCAATGATTTGATTGTAACGCTCGTTGTTCGTAATCAATCCCATGTTGTAGTTACCCTTGATGCCGTCCACCTTCTTATTGGCTTCTTCAATCAATGGCATTTTTTCTGGTGGGATAATAATATCTCCTAAGCTAAAGGAAAGACCACCTTTAAAGGCAAATCCATATCCCATGCTTTTGATTTTATCTAGGAACTCTGCCGTTTCCGGAACAGAAGTTACTTTCAAGATTTCTCCGATAATATCACGCAAGTTTTTCTTGGTCAATACTTCGTTGAAATAACCGGCACGTTCTGGCACCACCTCGTTAAAGAGGACACGTCCAACTGTTGTGTCAATGATTTGGAATTCCAATTCACCGGCTTCGTTCAATACTTTTGTACGAATCTTGATGGTTGCATTTAAGTCCACACGCTTTTCGTTGTAAGCAATGTGTACCTCTTCTACAGAATAGAAGGTCAAACCTTCGCCTGCTACAGAAACTTCTTTAGTAGACAAACGCGCTTTGGTCATATAATACAGACCCAAAACCATATCCTGGGATGGAACCGTTACCGGTGAACCATTTGCAGGGTTAAGGATGTTGTGCGAAGCCAACATCAAAAGTTGTGATTCTAAAATAGCCTCTGGGCCCAACGGAAGGTGTACCGCCATTTGATCCCCATCGAAGTCAGCGTTAAATGCTGTACAAACAAGTGGGTGCAATTGGATTGCCTTTCCTTCAATTAGTTTAGGCTGAAATGCTTGAATACCTAAACGGTGTAATGTGGGGGCACGGTTCAATAGAACGGGGTGTCCTTTCAATACATTCTCTAAGATATCCCAAACAACAGGCTCTTTACGGTCTATAATTTTCTTGGCAGATTTAACCGTCTTTACAATTCCACGCTCAATTAATTTACGTGTAATGAATGGTTTGTATAATTCTGCGGCCATATCTTTTGGCAGACCACATTCAAATAATTTCAATTCTGGTCCAACAACAATTACCGAACGAGCTGAATAGTCAACACGTTTTCCCAATAAATTTTGACGGAAACGACCTTGTTTCCCTTTCAGTGAATCTGAAAGTGATTTTAACGGACGATTCGAATCTGTTTTTACCGCAGAAGATTTACGTGTGTTGTCAAACAACGAATCTACTGATTCTTGTAACATACGCTTCTCATTACGTAAAATTACTTCTGGTGCTTTGATTTCAACCAAGCGTTTCAAACGATTGTTACGGATGATAACACGACGGTATAAATCGTTTAAATCGGATGTAGCAAAACGCCCTCCATCCAATGGAACCAATGGACGCAATTCTGGTGGAATTACCGGAATCACTTTCATGATCATCCATTCTGGACGGTTTTCTCTTCGGGTATTGGCATCTTTTAACGCTTCAACTACTTGAAGACGTTTTAATGCTTCTGTTTTACGTTGTTTCGATGTTTCTGTATTGGCCTTATGACGCAATTCATACGAAAGTGCTTCTAAATCGATACGCGATAACAACTCGATCAAACACTCAGCACCCATTTTGGCGATGAATTTAGTTGGATCAGAATCGTCTAAGTACTGGTTGTTGTCTGGAAGGTTTTCCATTACATCCAAGTACTCTTCTTCCGTCAAAAAGTCCATTTTCTGTAAGGACTCTCCTTCTTGATTTACTGCTGCACCAGCTTGAATAACTACATAGCGCTCGTAGTAAATAATCATATCGAGTTTCTTAGACGGTAAGCCTAAGAGGTAACCAATTTTGTTGGGTAAAGAACGGAAGTACCAAATGTGTGCAACTGGCACAACCAAGTTGATGTGACCAACACGGTCACGTCGCACTTTCTTTTCAGTTACTTCTACTCCACAACGGTCACATACAATTCCTTTGTAGCGAATACGTTTGTATTTTCCACAAGCACATTCAAAATCCTTTACAGGACCGAAAATACGCTCACAAAACAAACCGTCGCGTTCGGGTTTGTGTGTTCTATAGTTAATGGTTTCTGGCTTTAACACCTCACCACGGGAATTTCCAAGGATTACTTCAGGAGAAGAGAGTCCAATAGAAATTTTACTAAATTTTTTTTGGGTAACATTTTCACTATTTCTTGCCATAACAATACGTCTTTTTACAGTTGTTTTTAATGAAATTCCTTGGTTACTCTTCTAATCGAATATCTAATCCTAGTCCTTTCAATTCATGCATCAATACATTAAAGGATTCTGGTAAGCCAGGTTCTGGCAAGGTTTCTCCTTTTACGATTGCTTCATACGTTTTGGCACGTCCAATCACATCATCTGATTTTACGGTCAAAATTTCTTGTAGCGTACTTGATGCTCCATAAGCCTCAAGTGCCCAAACTTCCATTTCTCCAAAACGCTGTCCACCAAATTGTGCTTTACCACCCAACGGCTGTTGTGTAATAAGTGAATACGGTCCAATGGAACGTGAGTGCATTTTGTCATCTACCATATGCCCTAATTTCAACATATAGATTACACCAACTGTTGCTGGTTGATCAAAGCGTTCTCCAGTTCCACCATCATATAGATAGGTGTGACCGTATTGAGGGATTCCAGCTTTTTCGATCAATGCATCAATTTCGGAAGCGCTTGCACCATCAAAAATTGGGGTAGCATATTTCTCGCCTAGCTTTAATCCAGCCCAACCAAGAACGGTTTCATAAATCTGTCCAATGTTCATTCGCGATGGAACCCCAAGTGGATTCAATACGATGTCTACTGGTGTACCATCTTCTAAGAATGGCATATCTTCTTGACGAACAATACGCGCAACAATACCTTTGTTTCCGTGACGTCCTGCCATTTTATCTCCTACTTTAAGCTTACGTTTTTTCGCGATGTATACTTTCGCTAAACGCTTGATACCAGCAGGAAGTTCATCTCCAACACTGATCGTGAATTTCTCACGACGCAATGCGCCTTGTTGATCGTTTTCTTTGATTTTATAGTTGTGAATCAAATCAGCAATTAAGCCGTTTGTCGCAGCAGTAGTTGTCCAAACTCCTTTGGTTAAGTGGGTGTAGTCTTCTACCTTACTTAACATTTTGAGGGTGAATTTTTTTCCTTTTGGAAGAATTTCTTCTCCTAGATCGTTTTGTACACCTTGACAGGTTTTACCATTAACAATAGAAAACAACTTCTCTACCATAACTTCACGAAGTTCATTGAACTTCACTTCATAGGCATTTTCTAGTTCTTCTAATTCTACTTTGTCTTGGCTACGCTTACGCTTGTCTTTTACAGAACGCGTAAAGAGTTTCTTGTCAATTACAACCCCACGTAATGATGGTGGTGCTTTTAATGAGGCATCTTTTACATCTCCAGCTTTGTCTCCAAATATGGCACGTAATAGTTTCTCTTCTGGTGTTGGATCAGATTCTCCTTTTGGTGTAATCTTACCAATAAGAATATCTCCAGGGTTAACTTCGGCTCCAATACGAATCATTCCAAATTCATCTAAGTCTTTGGTTGCTTCTTCGCTAACATTTGGAATATCGTTGGTCAATTCTTCTGAACCTAGTTTGGTGTCACGAACGTCTAACGAATATTCATCAATGTGAATAGACGTAAAGATATCGTCGCGAACAACTTTTTCAGAAATCACAATTGCATCCTCAAAGTTATATCCTTTCCAAGGCATAAACGCTACTTTCAAGTTACGTCCAAGAGCTAGCTCCCCTTCTTGGGTGGCATATCCTTGACACAATACTTGACCTTTTACTACTTTATCTCCTTTACGGACAATAGGCTTAAGGTTGATACAGGTTCCTTGGTTTGTTTTTCTAAACTTGATCAAGTTGTACGATTTAACATCGCTGTCAAAACGAACTTTTTCTTCGAGATCTGAATAGGTGTACTTGATGGTGATTTTATTCGCATCAACATATTCAACTACTCCATCCCCTTCAGCATTAATTAAAACACGAGAGTCTGAAGCTACTTGACGCTCTAAACCTGTTCCAACGATTGGCGACTCAGGACGTAATAAAGGTACAGCCTGACGCATCATGTTTGATCCCATCAATGCACGGTTGGCATCATCATGCTCTAAGAATGGAATTAGAGAAGCAGAAATAGAAGCAATTTGATTTGGCGCAACATCGGTATAATGAACTTGCGTTGGATCTACTACTGGATAATCGGCCTCTTCACGGGCGATAATCTTATCGGCGGTGATTTTTCCATCTTTATCGAAGGGAATATTTGCTTGTGCAATCAATTTATCTTCCTCTTCTTCAGCGCTTAAATAGACGGGGTTTTGTAAATCAATTACACCATCGGTTACTTTACGATATGGTGTTTCGATAAACCCAAGGTTGTTTACTTTGGCGAATACACTCAAAGAAGAAATCAAACCAATGTTTGGTCCTTCAGGTGTTTCAATAGGACATAAACGTCCGTAGTGTGTATAGTGAACATCTCGCACCTCAAATCCTGCACGCTCTCTCGATAAACCACCTGGCCCAAGAGCCGATAAACGACGCTTGTGCGTGATCTCTGCTAATGGATTGGTTTGATCCATGAACTGAGATAATTGGTTAGTTCCAAAGAAAGTGTTGATTACAGAAGATAATGTCTTGGCGTTAATCAAGTCAATAGGTGTAAATACTTCGTTGTCACGAACATTCATTCGCTCACGAATTGTTCTTGCCATACGGGCAAGACCTACACCAAATTGAGAAGACAACTGTTCACCAACTGTTCTAACACGACGGTTAGACAAGTGATCAATATCATCAATCTCTGCTTTAGAGTTAATCAGTTCAATTAAGTATTTAATGATGGTAATGATGTCTTGTTTCGTTAAAACAAGCTTGTCCATTGCCTCATCGTTGTCTAATTTTTTATTCATTCGATAACGTCCAACCTCTCCAAGGTTATAACGTTGATCGGAGAAGAATAATTTGTCAATAATACCTCGTGCCGTTTCTTCATCTGGCGGTTCAGCATTTCTTAATTGACGATAGATGTGTTCAACGGCTTCTTTTTCAGAGTTCGTTGGATCTTTTTGTAGTGTGTTGTGGATAATTGCATAATCAGACATGTGTGCGTCTTCTTTGTGCAATAAAACCGTCTTAACACTTGTTGCAAGAATTTCTTCTACGTGTTGTTTTTCTATTACCGTGTCACGATCAATGATGATTTCGTTACGCTCAATAGAAATAACTTCACCTGTATCTTCATCGACGAAATCCTCGTGCCATGTATTCAATACACGAGCAGCAAGTTTACGTCCAATTACTTTTTTAAGACCCGCTTTAGAAACTTTGATTTCTTCTGCAAGATCAAAAATCTCAAGGATATCCTTATCACTTTCATAGCCAATGGCACGGAAGAGTGTAGTTACAGGTAATTTTTTCTTACGATCAATGTAGGCATACATAACATTGTTGATGTCTGTTGCAAATTCAATCCAAGATCCTTTGAATGGAATAACTCTTGCCGAGTAGAGTTTTGTTCCGTTGGCGTGGAAAGATTGACCAAAGAATACTCCGGGAGAACGGTGCAATTGCGAAACAACGATTCGCTCAGCTCCGTTAATCACAAAAGTTCCACTTGGAGTCATATATGGGATTGTCCCTAAGAACACATCTTGAACAATGGTTTCAAAGTCTTCGTGTTCAGGGTCGGTACAGTATAATTTTAATCGTGCTTTTAAGGGCACAGAGTGGGTTAAACCGCGCTCGATACATTCTTGTATGCTGTAGCGTGATGGATCGACAAAGTAATCTAAAAACTCTAAAACGAATTGATTACGGGTGTCAGTAATGGGAAAGTTTTCTTTAAATGTGTTGAAAAGTCCTTCTTCAGCACGTTCTGCAGATTTTGTTTCCAATTGGAAAAAATCTTGAAAAGACTTGACTTGAATATCAAGAAAATCAGGGTACTGTGTGGTCTCTTTTGCTGAGGCAAAATTAACGCGGGTTGTTGTTGTGTTCGGCATTAGTACTTTTTTATTACGGGTTAAAAAGCAAACTCAGAATTGGGGGGGTACTTTAAACAGAAAAAGGGTTACGGTCTCTAGCGGGTAGCTAAAGACCATAACCTATTTTAAATGGTTGGGGTAGAACTACTTAAGTTCAACCTCAGCGCCAGCTTCTTCTAAAGAAGATTTTAATCCTTCTGCTTCGTCTTTCGCTACACCTTCTTTAACTGGTGCAGGAGCTCCATCAACTAAAGCTTTAGCTTCTTTCAAGCCAAGACCAGTTAATTCTTTAACGAGTTTTACAACAGCAAGTTTAGAAGCACCTGCTGATTTAAGGATTACATCGAATTCTGTTTGCTCTTCAGCAGCGTCTCCACCACCAGCAGCAGGACCAGTAACAGCAACAGCGGCTGCAGCAGGCTCGATACCATACTCATCTTTTAAAATAGTAGCTAATTCATTAACTTCTTTTACAGTTAAGTTAACTAGTTGTTCTGCGAAATCTTTTAAATCTGCCATGATTTAAGTTGTTTAAAAATTAAATTAAAATTATTATTTTTTGAGTGCGTACACAATTTTATATCAGGGCTTAACGCTCTGATAGGGTTTTTATAATCCCGGCTAATTGGCCACCACCAGACTGAAGTCCAGAGATAACGTTTTTGGCTGGTGATTGTAAAAGGGTAATAATGTCTCCAATGAGTTCTTCTTTGGACTTGATAGCAACTAGTGCGTCAAGTTGATCGTCACCGATGTAAACAGATTCTTCGATATAAGCCCCTTTTAAAATTGGCTTGTCCGATTTTTTTCGGAAATCTTTAATCAGTTTTGCAGGTGCGTTCCCCGCTTCAGAAAACATTAGGGAAGTATTTCCCTTCAATACTTGCGTTAATTCTCCGAAGTCCTTATCTGAGGCTTCCATTGCTTTTTCAAGCAAGGTGTTTTTTACAACAGATAAACGGATTCCAGCTTTAAAACAAGCACGTCTCAGGACTGTAGTGGTTGCTGCATCTAAACCAGCGATATCAGCAAGATATAGTGTTTTAGCGTCAGCTAACTCAGCCGTGAGGGTTTCAATTACTTTCGATTTTTCTTCTCTTGTCATTTCGAATTCGTTTTAAAAATCTTAAGCGATTTTGGTGTCAATTGAAATACTTGGACTCATGGTTGAAGACATAAAAATGCTTTTCACATAAGTTCCTTTCGTTGTAGAAGGTTTGAGCTTCATAATGGTGTTTAACAACTCGCCTGCATTGTCACGGATTTTATCTGCATCAAACGATGCTTTTCCGATAGACGCATGGATGATACCTGTCTTGTCCACTTTGAAATCAATTTTACCTCCTTTAACATCACTAACCGCCTTCTTAACGTCCATGGTAACTGTTCCGGTCTTTGGGTTAGGCATTAAACCACGTGGGCCTAATACACGCCCTAAAGGACCTAATTTACCCATAACACTGGGCATAGTAACAATTACATCAACATCGGTCCAACCGTCTTTGATTTTCTGTAAGTATTCATCTAATCCAACAAAGTCTGCTCCTCCTTCAAGTGCTTCAGCTTCCTTGTCTGGTGTAACCAAAGCAAGAACGCGAACATTCTTACCGGTACCATGAGGAAGTGTAACAACTCCACGAACCATTTGGTTCGCTTTACGAGGGTCAACACCTAGTCGAATTGCTAAATCAACTGATGCATCGAATTTTACATTGGTTAAATCTTTAACTAATGTCGATGCTTCATCAAGCGAGTAGATTTTATTAGAATCTACCTTTGCGCGTGCTTCTTTTTGCTTTTTTGTAAGTCGTGCCATTTCTTTTCTATTTAAAAATTAAAAGGGGGACTCACCTTTAACTGTGAAGCCCATAGAGCGTGCCGTACCCGCTACCATCTTCATTGCAGATTCAATTGTAAATGCATTCAAATCTTGCATTTTGTCTTCTGCGATAGTGCGAACTTGGTCCCAAGTAACCGTAGCTACTTTTTTTCTATTGGGTTCTCCAGAGCCTTTTTTAGCTTTGGCTGCTTCCATCAATTGAACGGCCGCTGGCGGTGTTTTAATAACAAATTCAAATGATTTGTCTTTATAAACAGAAATCACGACAGGCAATACTTTACCTGGCTTATCTTGGGTTCTAGCATTAAACTGCTTACAAAACTCCATGATGTTGACTCCTGCAGCACCTAGCGCGGGTCCAACCGGTGGCGATGGATTCGCAGCACCTCCCCTAACTTGTAATTTGACTAGCTTGTCTACTTCTTTTGCCATTGTTTCAATTTACATTTGCGAATTTCCAGAGTGGAAGCCTAGGAAATTCAATTTATATGAGTAACATTTACATTTTCTCTACTTGCATGTAGCTTAGCTCTAGTGGGGTTTTTCTTCCGAAAATCTTCACCATAACTTGTAGCTTGCGCTTTTCTTCATTGACATTCTCAATCGTTCCTGTGAAACCATTGAAAGGCCCGTCAATAACCTTAATGCTCTCCCCTAATGTAAAGGGAATCGCTACGTGCTCTTTACTCAATTCCAGCTCGTCTACCTTACCTAATAAACGATTCACTTCTGAAGTACGGAGTGGAATAGGCTCTCCACCTTTTGTTTCTCCAAGAAAGCCAATTACGTTTGTAACCGATTTAATCACGTGAGGAATCTCACCTGACAAATCAGCTTTAATCATGATATAACCTGGGTAATATACTTTTTCTTTGTTTATTTTTTTTCCGTTACGGATTTGCACCACTTTTTCAGTAGGTACCAAGATGTCTTCTAAAAAGCTATCATATCCTAAGCGGCTAATCTCTGAAGCAATATAATCTTTGATTTTTGCTTCTTGACCACTAACTGCACGGACAACATACCATTTCTTTTGACTTACTTCTGCCATGAGTTATCCGTTGATAAGGTTAAAATAAATTTGAACGATTCGAGATAGAACTGTATCTGCTCCCCAAATGGCTAAAGAAAATAGAATTGAAAACACCAAGACAACAACAGCCAAACGCTGCAATTCTGCACGGGGTGTCCATGAAACATTGTTACTTAATTCCTCGAAAGAACTTTTTATATAGTTAATCATTGCTCTTTTTTTCTATTAATTCAGCACGGGTTGAGAGGCTCGAACTCCCGACACCTGGTTTTGGAGACCAGTGCTCTACCAACTGAGCTAAACCCGTTTTTATTTGACACAAAAGGCATCCCGTAGAACGGGATACCTTGGAGTGTCATATTAAAAACATTTTTGGTTAGTCTAGGATTTCCGTAACCTGTCCCGCACCTACTGTTCTTCCTCCTTCACGAATTGCAAAACGCAATCCAATACTTAAGGCAATCGGCTGAATCAAATCAACGTTAATTGTTAGGTTATCTCCTGGCATAACCATTTCAACTCCATCAGGAAGCATAATGTTTCCGGTAACGTCAGTCGTTCTGACATAGAACTGAGGTCGGTAGTTGTTATGGAATGGTGTATGACGTCCACCTTCTTCTTTTTTAAGAATATAAACTTCAGCTTTAAATTTAGCGTGTGGTGTTACAGAGCCTACTTTACACATTACCATTCCTCTTGTAATATCACTTTTCTCAATACCTCTTAAAAGAATTCCTACGTTATCTCCTGCTTCTCCTCTATCTAAAATTTTACGAAACATCTCAACCCCAGTAATTGTAGATTTCAATTTTTCGGCACCCATACCAATGATGTCTATTTCATCACCTGTATTAGCTACTCCAGTTTCAATTCTACCTGTTGCAACAGTTCCACGTCCTGTAATTGAAAAAACATCCTCAACAGGCATTAAAAAATCTTTCTCAACATCACGTTTAGGGAGTTCAATCCAAGTATCAACTTCTTCCATTAATTTCATAACTGAATCAACCCATTTTTGTTCTCCATTAAGAGCGCCAAGAGCAGATCCTAAAACTACAGGAGAATTATCTCCATCGTAGTCGTAAAAAGAAAGTAATTCACGCACTTCCATTTCAACTAATTCAATTAATTCTTCATCATCAACCATATCTGCTTTATTCATAAAAACAACAAGACGTGGTATACCTACCTGACGGCCTAATAATATATGCTCTCTAGTTTGTGGCATAGGACCATCAGTTGCAGCAACAACAAGGATAGCACCATCCATTTGAGCAGCACCAGTAACCATGTTTTTCACATAATCGGCGTGACCTGGACAGTCAACGTGTGCATAGTGACGATTTTCTGTTTGATACTCTACGTGAGAAGTATTAATTGTAATACCACGCTCTTTTTCTTCAGGAGCGTTATCAATCTGGTCGAAGCTACGTGCTTCAGAGTGACCAGCGTCTGCTAGTACTTTAGTAATTGCAGCAGTAAGGGTAGTTTTACCGTGATCAACGTGGCCAATAGTTCCAATGTTTAAGTGGGGTTTTGACCGATCAAAAGTTTCTTTAGCCATAATACAGGTTTTTCTTTAGTGTTTTAAGAGGTGCAAATTTATAAATTTTTATGATTAACTTGTTATAAACTAGAAACTTTTTAAAGTTTTTTTTGTCGTTTTAAATCACCCCTAGAATATTCTTGAACTAGCATATCTTTTTAAGGGTCTTTAACCTTTGTTTTTTCTGTTCTTATTCATTCTTAGCACTGCTTTCTCAATTCCAGCGGGCGTAAGTGATTCCATGGGAATTAATTCTTTGATGATTTGAATGGTCAAGGTGTGTTCCCAGAACTTTAACGGTTCTGGATTGAGCCATGCGCATTTAGAAAAATGCTTCGTCATCTCCATATAAGTATTCATACTTTGATTGCTCAATTCATAGGGTGCCATAGCAGCATCTCCTACAAAAAAGACGTGGTAATTAGGACTCTTTGACAAGATGCGTTCAATGGGGATTCGCTTTCTGCGTTGTGGATCACTGTAAACTTGACCATAGATGGTGTTGTGGAAATAATAGGTTTCTAGATCGTGGGCAAAACGAGTTTTCATTTTACGAAACAAAGTTTGTACAGCTTTTATGTAGGGATGCATCGAATAACCCCCATTGTCTATAAAGAGGAGAACCTGTAATTTCTCGTCTGTCTCGTTTTTAATTTCTGGTAGAAATAGCCCTCCTCGTTCTAAACCGCGATCGATGGTTTCTTTTACATCTAATGTTTCTTGTGCAGATTCTTCTACGATGCCTTTAAGAGAGGCCAAAGCTGCGTCTATATTATTATCATTTAAAATGGCATCTAAATCAACAGGGAAAAAGTTAGCATCTCCCATTACTTTGCGGGCCATTTTTCCGCCTCCACTTCCACCAACACGAATACCATCTTTGGCTGCGCCTCCATTACCATAAGGAGAAATACCTCCTGTACCTACCCAGTGACTCCCGCCGCTGTGATCGCGTTTTTGTTGCTTAAGGACTTCA
>ENA-OQVM01000896-OQVM01000896.1-marine-metagenome-genome-assembly--contig:-NODE-896-length-42404-cov-9.042219_pt1 | contig 42404 bp, 39 predicted proteins | sample MGYA00237776_ERZ505498 | MGnify/ENA primary metagenome ERZ505498 (study PRJEB26159, sample SAMN06265151) | marine metagenome | isolation source: Helgoland LTER site | place: Germany:Helgoland, sampling...
GATGCAGGCGAGGGTGATGCGGTGATATCGGCCGATCTTGATTTGGCCGCGGTTGCCAAAGCGCGTCAGGCCATCCCCTCATTAACGACCAATCCGGCGATTGAACCAACGCGTTTCATTACCTAATGCGGCAACCGAAAAGACCGCATCCGGATCAATCAAGGCCGTTATCACCAATGCGCATATATTTGTCATTTCGATCGGCAATCAGCGCAGCGGCATCCATTCCGGCCATCGAGTCAAGCTGGGCGGCAAAGGCATCGCCAAGCGCATCAATGGCGGCAACCGGATCACGATGCGCGCCACCAAGCGGCTCGCTTACCACTGAGTCGACAACGCCAAGCCGGTGCATCCAGTCCGATGTGATACGCATAGCTTCGGCAGCGTCACGCGCATGATCAGCACTGCGCCACAGTATCGATGCACAGCCTTCAGGTGAAATGACACAATAAATCGCATGTTCATACATCACCACGCGGTTTCCCGTTGCCAGCGCAATTGCACCGCCTGATCCGCCTTCACCGATAATCGCCGCAACCATCGGTGTTGGTAATTTCAAACAAGCGCGAATGGCACTGGCAATGGCCTCGGCCTGACCACGTTCTTCAGCACCGCGTCCGGGATAAGCACCCGCCGTGTCAACAAAGCTGAGAACCGGAAGACCATAGCGACCCGCCAAATCCATCAGCCGCGCGGCCTTGCGATAGCCCTCGGGGCGCGCCATGCCAAAATTACGTTTGATGCGCTCTTCGGTATTGCTTCCTTTTTCGGTTCCCATCACCATCACCGACTGGCCGCGGAACCGCGCCATACCGCCAATGATCGCATGATCTTCGGAAAAATTACGATCCCCGGCAAGCGGCGTGAAATCATCAAAAAGCCGGTCGAAAATGGCGCGGATTTTCGGCCTGTCAGGATGGCGGGCAACCTGCACTTTTTCCCAGGCGCCAAGCTTTTCATAAGTCTGTTTTAATTCGCGTTCGATGCGGGTTTGTAATTTGCCGATTTCATCAGCGATATTGATGCTGCCATCGGTACTCATATGGCGAAGCTCTTCGACCTTTCCCTCAAGATTGGCAATCGGTTTTTCAAAATCAAGAAAATGTCTCATTTCGGGGTCATTCCATTCTGCGTCAGGTCAACGCGCATTTCCAACTATCGCGAATTGTAACTTTGTGGGCAGTTTATCTATCTTGACGGCGACTGGCAAGCGGATGCGCCGATGCCACCAATCCAGCAAGCCGATCGGGGCGGCTTGCGGTATAGATTTGTGTTGTTGAAATATCGGCATGGCCAAGAAGGCTTTGCAGACTGCGAAGATCGGCACCGCGATTCAGCATATGTGTCGCAAAGGAATGGCGCAATTTATGCGGGCTAACCCGCGCCGCATCAATATCTGCCGCAATGGCCAGCTTTTTCAGCATCTGCGCAAATTGATGGCGGGTCATCGCCGACCCATCATCCGACGGAAACATAACATCAGACAAAACAAAACCCGCATTGCCATCACGGCATTCGATCCAGCGTGCCGCTGCCGCCCGCGCCGTATCACCAAGCGGGACAACGCGTTCGCGCCCACCTTTTCCGGTGACCAAAATCACTTCAGGATTGCGCCTGAATTGCGAAACCAGAAGCCCAACCAATTCCGAAACGCGAAGCCCTGTTGCATATAAAATTTCCAGCATCGCCAAGGCACGCAATGCCGCCATTTCAGGCGTCATGGCTGCGGCGGCTTCAAGCAGGCGGATGATCTCGGCTTCGCTCAGGCTTTTGGGAAGTGAGGCCGGTAAAGACGGGTTGTCGATCCAGCGGGTTGGGTTATCCGACCGAATCCCATCTTCGACAGCCCAGCCCATAAATTGACGTAACGCGCTGAGCCGCCTTGCAACCGAACGCGGGGATAATTGGCGTTGATGCCACCATGCAATAACCGCCCGTAATTCATCTGCATTGCATGCCGCAAGCGTCTGGCCATTTTTGGCAAGACCCATCTGGCAATCAAAAAGATCGCGTCGATAGGCGGCAAGCGTGTTTGGTGACGCTGCCCGCATGGCCGAAATGGCCTGAAGAAACCCGTCAATAAGCGGGTCATGCCGATCGGCGGTTTTGCCGATGCTAGCTTTGCGTGCCATCGGGTATCATTGCAGCCAAACGCTGCATTAAATGCGCCGCAATGATCTCATGAGCAAAGGCTTTGGCAACATCACCCTGTCCGATCAGATCAAGTGCGCGGATCACCGCGGCCAGATCTGTCGGATTGGTTTTTTCAAGCGTTACATCATGCAAAAGCCAATTGGCAAGAAGCACGGTTTCGGCAACATGACGCGCCTCTGCCGCGGCCGTGACCGCCTTTAGCAATAGCGGCGGCAAGCCGGCAAAGCCCTGACCCGATACAGGTGCATTTTTCACAAGATCAAGCCAATCCTGTTCATCTACCGCCACACCGGCAGCCTCAAGAACAGGCAGAAGATGCCACATATTCAACGCGCTGATCACATTTGTATCAACCGCATCGCCCGACAGCCCGCGCAGTAATTCAGCGGCCATAAGCGCCTCGCCATTGCCCGCAAAAGCGGCAAGCGTTGTGGTGTCGTTCGGCTGGTTTATCGCCAGCAGAAACGCCATTTTCGGCGCTACATCCAGGTCATCAAACCGCATATTGGCCGCCACTGCTTCATCGGCAAGCGCATTACGCACCAATTCTGCATATAGCGGCAACATCACCGCGCCATTGCCGCCATTGATTTCGGCCTTGATCGCTTTTGCCACCAGCGCCAACCGATCGATTTGCGTATCAGCATCAAGTGCCCGCCAGGCAAGCGCAGTGCTAAGCGCATCACCCTTGCCATCAAGCTGGGTCAATGCCAATTGCGGATCATTATTTTCCTGTCCGGCACTGCGCCATAATTTGCCAGCCTGACGATGCGTGATCAGCCCGCGATTCAACCCATCAAAGGTCGAAACCATGCGGGCATCCGGCCCCAAAAATTTCAATTTGATAACGGTTTCGGCCATTTGTTTTGGCAGAACAGCAAGCCCTTCAAGCGGGATTGGCCGGTTCGCCACATCCATCAGCACGATATGCGCCGAATCAAGCTTGGCCGGATCAAGCTTGGCAAAATCGGCGGGCATTGCCAGATTATTGTTCAAAACCTCATCCACAAGGCCAAAAAAGATTGGATCATCAACACCATTTGCCGCCAGAATATCAGCCGCAAATCGCGCCCCGCCCGTTTTGCCCTGAACCGCCTGGCAGATCACATTTGATTTATGCCAAAATGGATCCATCGTCTGGGTGATCTGACGGCTGACAATGCTGCATGCCGCAACATCATCACGGATCATCAGATAATGTTCGGTTAGCCAGCGTCGCCAATCGGCCCATTTTTCGGCCTCGGGAAGCTGTGCTGCAAGCAAGGCAAGATCACCTGATCTGCCACCATTTGCCAGAAAGGCCAAGCGCGCCTCGACAAGATCGGCAGCGACATTATTTGCCCCGCTTGGCGGCACTGATTGCCGTGCCACAACTTCATAAGCAAGTTCGGTAATCGCCTTTGATTGACTGGCAATTGCTGATTTTTGCAGCAGGAACACCGCATCACGAGCCGAAGTTCCACGCCAGATCAGGCTGTCAAGCTGGCTATTGCCCGTATCGCCAACACCAATCGCCGCAAGCCCAACATCTGAAATATTCCGGCGGCCAATTTTGGCGCTGCTGTAAACATCATTTGTTCCCAGACCATCATTTGGCACTGTCTGGCTGGCGGTTGCCGCTGGCAAGTCGGTTTCAGCTGGTTCGGTTTCAACTGGTTCAGTTGCCAGTGATTCAGTTGCCAGTGATTCAGTGGCCTGCGGTTCAGTGGCCTGCGGTTCGGTAGGCAATAATTCGGTTGGCGTATCTATCGCCCGATCAGAAGGTTCGGCAATGATAGTCGGGTTTGTTTTGGGTTGTTCGCCATCTTCGACAGCCATGGCCTTATCAATCGCTTGGTCAATATCAAGCGGGCTATTGACCGCAATTTGACCGCTATCAGCTGGCGTTGGCGCGATTGACAGCAGATTGACCGGTTCGCCTTGCTGGGCGGCGGCTGGCAATAGACCAGCGCCGAGCCAAACCGATGCCATCAAAACCGAAAACGCCAAACGCGGACGATTTAACAGTGCCAAACACGAATATGAGAGACGCGAATATGAGAGACCCGAATCTGATCGGCGCAAAATATCAAGCTTATTTTGGCAGCGTTTCATTGGAAATAACCTTGTTAATGGCAACGGTTGGGGCAGGGATTTGCCAATTTGACAATACAACAAGACCGACAGCAGAAAGCCCAGCCAGCATTAAAAATATAATCGAAATCCGTGTCATGTCTTTTCCATATCCCCTTCGTCTTTTCAGGCCATTTTCGAAGCCATTTTGGGTCGGCACTTTTCGCCTAAATTTTCGGTCGCGCTTATTTTAACCCATGCCATCTTCGCCGATCTCAACCGGAACGATTTTCCGTCAAAGGATGCAAGACTGAAAACAACCATAAGCTGTTAAAGCCAGACATCATTTCTGGTTCCAGAAACAAGGTATTTATGACGATATTATGTCGGCAATTAGGCAAAGTCACAAGACGCGTCATATTTTTGCGTCCTTTTTGCAAAATTGTCAGGCGGCAAGGCTTCTTCTTCTATTCCCCTTGACCATTTGCATCGCTATGCTAGTCCGCATGACAGCTTCGCCGAAACCAACGCCCCGCAAACCAAACCCAGCCGCAGAACTTGTCGGCTCTATCGCTGCACGACTTGACCGGCCAGTGGTGCTTGTCGGCCTAATGGGAAGCGGTAAATCAGCCGTTGGGCGGCGCACCGCAAAACAGCTTGGGATTGGGTTCAAAGACAGTGACCAGTTGATCGTCAAGGCGGCTGGCATCAGCATTGCCGAAATTTTTGAGCTTGCCGGTGAAGCGAAATTTCGTGAAATGGAACGAAAGACGCTTGGCAATCTGGCCCTGGCATCACCGCAAATCATTGCCACTGGCGGGGGGGCTTTTTGTCAGGACAGTACCGCTGATCTGCTTTTGCACCATACATTAACCATTTGGCTAAAGGCGTCGCCAGCGACATTGCTGTCACGCATTGGCAATACCAAAACGCGGCCATTGCTGCATAATGGTGATCCGCTGGCGACGCTCACCCGCCTCGATGAACAGCGCGCGCCCTTCTATCAAAAAGCCCATATCCATCTCGATACTGATGGATTATCAACATATAAGGCGATGATGGCGCTGCTTCACGCGCTTGACACGCATCTGCCAAGGCAGTAGGTGACTTAAAATATGCAACAAAAAACATTAACCGTCGGTCTTGGTCAGCGCGCCTATGACATTGTCATTGGTCCTGATCTGATTGATCGGGCCGGATCAATCCTTGGCCCGATTGTGGCCAATCGTCATATCATCATCGTTAGCGACAAAACCGTTGCCACGCTTCACCTTGACCGTCTAACGGCAGGATTAAAAGGCACCGCGCGCGCGATTGACCATTTTGCCGTCGCTGCTGGTGAAGCCAGCAAATCAATGACCGTTCTGGCAAAGCTGCTTGATGATATTCTGGCTGTTGGCGTCGATCGGTCGGTATTGCTGATTGCCTTTGGTGGCGGGGTTGTTGGTGATCTGGCTGGCTTTGCCGCTGCAAGCCTGTTGCGCGGCGTTGATTTTGTTCAAATCCCAACAAGCCTTTTGGCGCAGGTTGATAGTTCGGTTGGTGGTAAAACCGGCGTGAATGCCGCTTCGGGTAAAAATCTGATTGGTGCCTTCTACCAGCCAAAGGCCGTGCTTGCCGATACCAGCCTTTTGGCAAGCTTGCCCGATCGGGAATTGCGCGCTGGCTATGCTGAAATGGTCAAATATGGGCTTTTGGGTGATGCCGCATTTTTTGACTGGCTTGACGTCAATAGCAGCGCTGTTCTGGCGTTGGAACCCGCCGCAATCATGTATGCCATCCATAAATCATGCAGTGCCAAAGCGCGTATTGTCGAAGCCGATGAACGCGAATCTGGAAAACGCGCCTTGTTAAATCTTGGCCATACTTTTGCGCATGCTTTTGAAGCTGAAGCCGGATATAATGGAAGCCTGCTTCATGGCGAAGCGGTTGCCGCTGGCATGGGGCTGGCTTTTGATCTGTCGGTTGATTTGGGATATTGTGCGCCCGATGATGCGGCAAAATGCAAAGCGCATCTTCGTGCGGTTGGCCTTCCTGCCGGACAAGCCGATCTTGCCGCTGGCAATGCTGCGCCAAGCAAGCTTATTGCCCATATGAAACATGACAAGAAAATGCGTGACGGCCGAATGTATTTCATTCTTGTCAACGCCATTGGTGACGCCTTTGTCAGCGGCGATGTGCCGCCAGACGCTGTCGAAGCCCTACTTCAACGAGGTGCAAATGCTGTCTAGCCTATGGCTTTTAGCATTAATCATTGTGCTGCTGATTATCGCTTCGGCCTTTTTTTCGAGTGCCGAAACCGCATTGACCGCCGCGTCGGATGCGCGGATGCGCCAATTGGCAAGCAAAGGCAATGAACGCGCCCGCACCGTCGAGGCATTGCGTGCCGATCGTGAAGGGATGATCGGGTCAATCCTGATTGGCAATAATGCGGTCAATGTTCTTGGCTCGGCCTTGGCAACAAGCATTGCCATCTCGCTGTTTGGCGAGGGCGGTCTTGTGTGGGCAACAATTGCCATGACCGTGCTTTTGGTCGTGTTTGCCGAAGTGATGCCGAAAACCTATGCTTTTACCTATGCTGATCAATATGCGTTACGTATTGCCCCAACCCTGTTATGGGTGGTGCGCTTGCTTAGCCCGCTGTCGCTTGGCATCCGGTTTTTGGCAAGCCAGATGATCCGGCCAAACCCGAATGGCGATCAAGACCGCGAAGAAGAATTGCGTGGCCTGATTGAATTGCAGGGCGATAATGGCAATGCCGATGATCGTGAGCGCAAAGCCATGCTGTCATCAATTCTGGATCTGAACGAATTATCAGTCGAACAGATCATGACGCATCGCGGCACGGTAAGCATGGTCAATGCCGATGATAATATCGAAGATATCTTGCGCTTTGTCCTTGGATCACCGCATACGCGCCATCCGGTTTTTTCGGGCAAGCCTGACAATATTATTGGCGTTCTCCATGTCAAAGATTTGCTTCGGGCGCTTGGCGAGGCCGAATCTTCGGGCAAAAAACCGCTTTTGCCGCAATTGGTACAGAATATCGCCAGTGACGCCTATTTCATTCCCGAAACCACTTTGCTGTTTGACCAATTGCAGGCGTTTCGGACACGGCGCGAACATTTTGCCGTTGTTGTTGATGAATATGGTGATTTCAGGGGCATTGTGACCTTGGAAGATATTTTGGAAGAAATTGTTGGTGATATTGATGACGAACATGATATCGGCTTGGCGGGTCTTAGCGCACAGGCAGATGGATCATGGCTTGTCGATGGCAATGTCACGATCCGCGATCTGAATCGCGCACTTGGCTGGCATCTTCCCGATGAGGATGCATCAACGCTGGCGGGGCTTGTGCTTTTTGAAAGCCGCACAATTCCAAGCCCTGGTCAGGAATTTCGCTTCCATGACATCCGGTTTCGCATTGTCAAACGCGAAGGCAACCGCCTGACCAGCTTGCGCCTTTGGGCAAGCTGACAAACAGAAAGACCAAGATATGAGCAAAGCCAGCCCCCAAGCCACTCCCGCGATCCATACGCCTTATGGCAAAGATCACCCAACCGCATTAAGTACGCCGAAAGTCGAGCGCGAATTGGTTCATCAACGCCGAATTACGCTTAATGGCTATGTCCGCAATGATGGGTTGTTCGATATCGAGGCCGAGCTGACCGATCATAAGACTTATCCTTTCCCAAGCGATTTTCGCGGCGAGGTTACGCCCGATCTGCCAGTGCATCACATGATTTTGCGAATCACCATTACCAAAGAACGGGTGATCACCGCCGCCGAAGCCATTACCGTGACCGGCCCTTATGCGATTTGTCCAAAAGCCAATGAGGTGTTTGACGAGCTTGTCGGGCTGAAAATTGCCCCCGGTTGGCGGCGTCAGGTGCAAGCCGCGATTGGCGGGCGGCATGGCTGTACACATATCACCGAATTGCTTGGCCCGGTTGCCACCATCGCCTATCAGACAATGTATGGCCAAGATGCGCGCGAACGCCGGATCAGCTCAAATTTCACTGATGCTGACAAGCAAAGCGAACGAAGCCATTTGGCCAATAGCTGTGTTGGCTATGCTGATGATCGAGATTAGGATTCGCACGATAGCACCAAACTCAATCGCTTAGATGCAGCTCCAGCGCGTGAATGCTGCTGGCAAGATCTTCTGCCAAAATATCATTTACCATGCGATGGCGTTGTAGGCGGGATTTGCCAGCAAATGCATCAGCCTTGATCGTGACCTCAAAATGCGTGCCGCCGCCTTCGCGCCATCCGGCATGGCCGGCATGTTTATGGCTGACATCCTGAACGTCAATTTGACGCGGATTTAACCCGGCGTTTAATTTTTGCGCTATAGTATCTGCCGTTGCCATATGTTATCTCCATGAAGGGGGGCTATGTTTGCCTGCGAGGGCATTGATTAAGAGTGGATCATAGGATGAGACGCGCCACCGTACCAGAGTTTAAGATCGACCAGAGCCAGAATGATACTCGGCCGCGGCGTTGTGCGGCCATCGGCTGCCGTGATGAAGGCGTTTATCCGGCGCCCAAATCACGCGATGCGTTGCGCGATTATATCTGGTTCTGCCTTGATCATATCCGCGCCTATAACAAATCATGGAATTATTATGATGGGCTGCAAGGCGCCGCGCTTGAAGCCGAGATCCGCCGCGCCACAACTTGGGAGCGCCCAAGCTGGAAATTTGCCACCGGACAGCCAAGCGAAAATAATTTTGACGATCCGCTTGGGCTGTTTGATTTTGAAAATCGCGATGAGGCGAAATCGGGCCGCAAACTCACCCCAGAAGAACGCGCCGCATGGAAAACCTTAAACTTGGCACCGGTTGATGATTTTGATATTGTCAAAAAACAATACAAGCGTCTGGTCAAAGAGAATCATCCCGATAAAAATAGGGGTGACGCCCTTGCCGAAGAACGGTTAAAAGATATTAACCTTGCCTATTCATTGATTCGGAAAACCCTAGCCAATGGTGACAAGCCTGCCACCAGCCAAACCTAACATTTGCTTACTGTGGAGTTCTAACTGTTATGTCTGATAACGCGAAATTTGCGCCGACCCCTGCCCATGCTATGTCGGCGCCCGACATTACGGTCAATGCCAGAGACGTCTTTGGTATTGATGTCGACATGACCGTCCCTGCCTTTAGCGAGGGATCTGATTATGTGCCCGCGCTTGACCCGAACTATCAGTTCGACACGGACACCACTATCGCCATCCTGGCAGGTTTTGGCCATAACCGGCGGGTGATGATTCAAGGCTATCATGGTACCGGAAAATCAACCCATATTGAACAGGTTGCCGCACGGTTAAACTGGCCCTGTATTCGGGTCAATCTGGATAGCCATATCAGCCGCATCGACCTGATCGGTAAAGACGCCATCGTGCTTCGTGATGGCAAACAGATTACCGAATTTCGCGAAGGGATTCTGCCATGGGCGCTGCAAAATCCGGTTGCGCTGGTCTTTGATGAATATGACGCTGGCCGTGCGGATGTGATGTTTGTGATTCAGCGCGTTCTCGAAGTCGATGGCAAGCTGACCCTTCTTGATAGCAATAAGGTGATTCACCCGAATCCGCATTTCCGGCTTTTTGCAACCGCCAACACGGTTGGCCTTGGTGATACAACCGGCCTTTATCATGGCACCCAGCAAATCAATCAAGGGCAAATGGATCGCTGGTCAATTGTATCGACATTGAATTATCTGCCGCATGCTGATGAGGTGAATATCGTCACGGCAAAGCTGCCACAATATGCCGATAAAAAAGGCACTGAGCAGGTTGCCGCAATGGTTCGCATGGCCGATTTGACGCGCAAAGGATTCATGTCAGGTGATCTATCAACGGTCATGTCACCGCGTACGGTCATCACATGGGCTGAGAACACCAGTATTTTTGGCGATATGACTTTGGCATTCCGGTTAAGCTTTTTGAATAAATGTGACGAGATCGAGCGTCCGACCGTGGCTGAATATTATCAGCGTTGTTTTGGCATTGATCTTCCCGAAGCACCGATCCGGCAGGCCACTGCTAGCTAAGCGCCAAGCGCCCGCAGCAGCATGCCAGCCTAAATCATAAGCCACCGGAACAATCGCAGGAAACCAGCATGTCTTCATTTGACAAGGATGCACAATTTCTGAAATCCAACGCCGCAGCGATGCGGGCGCTTGCTGGTGGCAAAGAGCATCAGGTAACCTATGCCGGCACCGATACGCATGTTGGCAAGGATGATGTGCGGCTGCCGGCGCTCCCCCCAACGGCAACCGCCGCGCAAAAAGCCAGCCTTCGCGGTGCCGCCGATGGTGCTGCGCTATGGCTTGCCCATCATAACCCGATGACCCATAAGAAACATTGCCCTGCCCCTGATGGTGCCAAGGCGATTTTTGAATCGGCTGAACGCGCCCGTGTCGAGGCCATTGGCGCGCGTCATATGAAAGGCGTTGGCGATAATCTGGATGCCGCCTTGAATCAGCGTTATGAAAACCGCCAGATTGACGCCCCGGGAAGCGCTGATGATGCCGGTATTGCCGAGGTTGTGCGGTTATTGCTTCGCGAAGAATTAACCGGATCGCCGCCACCTAAAAACCTGTCAATGGTCATGGATTTATGGCGGCCATGGGTGAAAAGCCGGGCCGGTGACCTGATTAACGAGCTTGGTGAGTCGCTTGACGATCAATCGGCCTTTGCCGAATTATCACGCCGGCTGATTGGCGCGCTTGAATCCGATCTTGGTGAGGCATCATCTGATGAAGATCAAGATTCAGACAATGAAGATGATCAGGATGAAGGCGGCGACAGCCAGTCCGAACAGGATGGTGAACAATCTGCTGTTGGTGAAGATCAAAGCGAAGGCGATGACAGCCAATCAATGGATGATGCTGGTGATGCTAGCGCGTCTGAAGATGGCGAAATGATGGATTCCGAAGGCACGGATGACGGCAGCAGCGATGGCGAGTCACCCAATTCGGATATGAATGGAGATAACAGCAAAAGCGGCGCTTCAACCGAAGGCTATCGTATTTTTGATACCAAATTTGACGAAGTGATTGCCGCTGCCGATCTTTGCGACCCGCAAGAGCTTGACCGGCTTCGGGTGATGCTTGACCGGCATATGGAAAATGTCACCTCAATCGTTGGCAAGCTTGCCAATCGCCTGCAACGTAAATTGATGGCGCATCAAAACCGGTCTTGGGATTTTGATCTTGAAGAGGGCGTGCTTGACGCGGCCAAATTGCACCGCGTTGTCACCCAGCCATTAAGCCCGCTTTCCTATAAGCAGGAACAAGATACAAAATTCCGCGACACGGTTGTGACGCTTTTGCTGGATAATTCGGGATCGATGCGCGGACGGCCCATTACGATTGCCGCGGTCACCGCGGATATTCTGGCACGCACGCTTGAACGTTGCGGCGTCAAAGTCGAAATTCTTGGCTTTACCACCCGTGCATGGAAAGGTGGGCAATCGCGCGAATTATGGCAACAGGCCGGAAAGCCAGCCATGCCAGGGCGCTTGAATGATCTTCGCCATATCATCTATAAGCCAGCCGATGTGCCATGGCGCCGCGCGCGTAAATCGCTTGGGCTAATGCTGCGCGAAGGGATTTTGAAAGAAAATATTGATGGCGAAGCGCTGTTATGGGCGCATGATCGGCTTTTGGCACGGCATGAAGATCGCCGAATCATGCTTGTGATTTCTGATGGTGCGCCGGTTGATGATTCAACCCTTTCAGTGAATAGCGGCAGCTATCTTGAAAAGCATCTTCGCGAAGTTATTGGCTATATCGAAGGCCGGTCACCGGTTGAATTGCTTGCGATTGGCATTGGCCATGATGTGACACGCTATTACCGGCGCGCCGTTACCATCACCGATGTTGACCAGCTTGGCGGCGCTGTTGTCGGGCAATTGACCGACCTGTTTGACGAGGATGCAAATAAGCGTATGCGCCGCGCTGGCTAATATCCGGCCTCAGCCTTTACATTCAATTCCAGATCAAAGACAAAAAAAACCCGCATCATTTTGCGGGGTTTTTTATGCGTTTAATACGCGATTATGCGGTTGTTTGCGCCGCCGTGATTTCGCGCTTTAATTCGCGCGCTTCAATCGCCAATTCGGCGTTGCGTGCCTGCAGCAAATAAGCGTCAAGACCACCATGTTTTTCAACAGTGCGCATGGCACTTGTCGAAACGCGAAGGCTGATCGCACGACCAAGAATTTCGCTATGCATACGGGTTGATTGCAGATTTGGCAGAAAGCGGCGGCGTGTGCGGTTATTCGCATGGCTGACATTATTGCCAGACATCACAGTCTTACCAGAAATTTGACAGCGTTTTGCCATAACTAAGGCTCCATAATCAGCAGACACAGATGTGCTGCGTTAGAAATTGAAGGCTGGGTATAGGCCAGTCTGCGGCCAAGGTCAAGCCGGAAAACCGGCTTTGCCACGGCAAGAATCCAAACAAGCGAAGGAATCAAAGCCAATGCAATCTATCCAAGGCCACGCAATGTTGAGCCAAACTCATTTCAAGCCGCGCGATTATCCTGATCATGCTTTTGGTTAATCCAAATAGACTAGATCGCAATGTTTGTGGCTTCAGATTGGCGGTTTGTATTTGTGCGCTTCGCGGTTTCATTCTCAGAGATACGCTATAGTGGCCTATTGTGCATTTGAATGATTTTGATTAACGGAACATGGTTTTGAAAGCAAAGCGCAATATACAATTAGTAAATGTCCGAACATCAGTTGTTCTGGAAACCGCAATTTGGGATGCTGTTGGCGAAATTCTGCTTCGCGAAAATCTGGATTTGAACGGATTTTGCCAGATGGTCGATAAACGCCGACGCGGGTTTAACCTTACATCGGCGATTCGGGTGGTTGTGGTGATCTATTATCGGACATTAGCGCATGAGCAGCAGCAATTTAGCGGTGCAACGCCATCTTTGAATCAGTTAAATGCACCCGATCCAGAATGCCGCCAATCTCGCTTTTACCTATTGTTCTGAAATCTTTTCGCAAAGGCCTTTAGCATATTTAATGGCTTTGACAGGGTCAGGGATTTGCCCCTTGATCTGATGCGGCACGCTAATGCCATCAGCATCCATCATCGCCGCTAGCTGATGCAAAATACGGCCTGGCAGATGTGGGCCTTCAAGCGCCAAGCCGCTATAAAGCTGCACCAGATCAGCGCCAACCAGAATTTTGGCATAGGCTTGCCAGCCATTCGCAACGCCGCCAGCCCCAATCAACCCAAGCCGCCGATCACTCAAACGCGCCACATCAGCAAGAATGGCCGTGGCAGCTTCGAAAAGTGGCGCACCCGAAAGCCCGCCCGATTCGCCAGCATGAACCCCGTCAAGATCATCGGGGCGTGCCAAGGTGGTATTGGTTGCGATAATGCCGCTGACCCCTGCCTCAACACAAGATTCAACAATCGCCACCAGATCATCATGATGCAGATCAGGGGCAATTTTCAAAAAGACTGGCTTTGCCGATTCATCGCCATCGCCGGCCGCCTCATCAAGTCCGGCGCGGCCCGCCGCCAGCAAATCGGCAAGATGCGCCTTGGTTTGCAAATTGCGTAAACCGGGGGTGTTTGGTGACGAGATATTGAGCGTGATATAATCGGCATAGCGCGCTAGATGCGCCACCGCACGGCGATAATCATCAATTGGCGCTTGGCTGGTTTTATTGGCACCAACATTAACCCCCAAAATACCGGTTCGTGCCGCCGCCATTTTTTGCAAATTTCGTGCCGCCGTATCCATGCCAAGGCTGTTAAAGCCGTAACGATTGATCACCGCATGATGTTTTGGCAGGCGAAAAACGCGCGGTTTTGGATTGCCCGGCTGCGGCAGCGGCGTGATGGTGCCAACTTCGACATGACCAAAGCCAAGCTGCATCGCGCCATTAAAGCAAGCTGCATTCTTGTCAAAACCAGCCGCCAGCCCAAGCGGATTGGCAAATTCCAAACCCGCAATTGTTACGCCTAAATTGGCCTTTGTTGCCAGTGCGGCTGGACGCGGCCCCAGATTATGATGAAGCGTCGTCACCGCGACACGGTGCGCTGCCTCAGCTGGCAGGCATCGCGCCAAATTTGCCAGCATGCCCCACATCAGCCATGATCCGCCGTTTGGACAAGCTTGCCGACAAGCGCATCATCAATCAATTGAATGCTTTTTTCGCGGCCATAAAGCGCAAAGAATGATCCCATGCGCGGCCCTTCAGACTGACCAAGAAGCACCTCATAAAGACATTTGAACCAATCACGCAGATTTTCATATTCGGCCGCTTTGCCCGTGGCATAAACAACCGTTTGAATATCCTCAGCGCCACTATCATCGGCAAGCGCCACAAGCTGTGATTTCAACGCTTCGAGATGACCAGCCTCAGCGGCATCGGCAAGCCGGTAGGTTTTGTAAGGGCGAACCATATCCTGATAATAATTGACCGCATAGCCAATCATCCGGTCAAGCTCGGCATGGGTTTTCGGGTCGATATCACCAGCATAGTCACTGACATAGGCCCAGACGATTTGCGGATCTTCGGCATGACAGACAGCCGCCAGATTCAGCAATAAGGTAAAGCTCACCGGCAAACCTGCCTGATTGGGCAAGCCGCTGTGAATATGCCATAGCGGATTTTCCAGCTGTTCGGCATCATCTTGTGACGGTAATTTGCCAAGATGCTGGTAATATTCATCAACGGTTTTTGGAATCACATCAAAATGCAATCTTTTGGCGCGCTTTGGCTGGCCATACATGAATAGCGATAATGATTCCGGGCTGCCATAGCGCAACCAATCTTCAACCGACAAACCATTGCCTTTTGATTTGGAAATTTTTTCGCCATTCGCATCAAGGAATAATTCATAAGAAATGCCAGCAGGTGGCGTGCCGCCAAGGGCGCGGGTGATCTTGCTCGATTGGGTTACTGAATCGATCAAATCCTTGCCACTCATTTCATAATCAACACCAAGCGCATACCACCGCATCGCCCAATCACATTTCCATTGCAATTTACATTGTCCACCAGTGACCGAAACCTCGCGTTCAGCCCCGCTATCAGGATCAATATAGGTAATCGTGCCAGCGCTAGTGTTGCAATGAATAACCTTAGCCTGAAGCACCTTGCCACTATCAGGGCAGATTGGAAAAAACGGGCTGTAAGTTGCCTGACGTTCCGGCCCCAAAGTTGGCAACATGATATTCATGATGGCATCATAATGTTCAAGAACACGAAGCAATGCCGCATCAAATTTGCCGCCAAGATAGCAATCGGTTGAACTCATGAATTCATATTGAAACCCAAAGGAGTCAAGAAACGCCTGCAAGCGCAAATTATTATGTTCGCCAAAAGACGGCGCGGTGCCGAATGGATCTTTGACCTTGGTCAATGGCATATGAAGATAGGCCGCCAACATTTCATGATTTGGCACATTATCTGGAATCTTGCGAAAGCCGTCCATATCATCGGAAAAACAGATCAGCCGCGTTTTCCGGCCGGTCAGGCTTTCAAAGGCATGACGAACCATCGTGGTGCGAACAACCTCACCAAAAGTGCCAATATGCGGCAGGCCTGATGGGCCATAACCGGTCTCAAACAGAACTTCATCCTTGGCGTTACCCATTTTATCAAGGCGGCTCGCCAGCGCGCGCGCCTCGGCAAATGGCCATGCCTTGGCGTTGCTTGCAATCTCTTGTAGATTTGCGGTCAGATCACTCATCATCATGCTCTTTCATTTTGCGGGCAGATCGCACCGCACCAGATGCGGACAAGCTAGGGCGAGCCGCGATCAAGGTCAAGTGGCAAGCAAGCCCGAGAACAGGCCGCTCTGACAGTCTGAATTTTGCGTCCTGCCTGCATTTAGTTTCACAAAACAGATGCGCAAAGCTGGCATGGCCGCCTGCGGCAAGCTATAACTGCCCTGATGCAAAATTCAACTTCCATATCGCTTCCCGATCTTCATGGCGTGCCGGTCTTCTATCCGCATGGCACCCAACTGATCTGGATCAGCCAGAATGGCGAGATTACCCATCCAAATCGTGCGACCATCGCCGCCGAGCTGGCCTTGGGCGTTGTGCTGCTATGCCATCGCCGCTGGAGCAGCGCTCGTGCCGGTGTCGAGATTGATCATTATCTTGATGTGATGGAATTATTCGCCTTTGTCAGGCCAGCGCGGTTTGCCCTGCCAACACCCGCTGGCCTTGCCCAGCAGCTTGGCCTTGCGCGGCCACAAAATGGCGAAGACATGGCAACCCTATTGCCGCAAATTGCCTTTACACTTCTTGACGAATTGGCAAATGCGCCCGATGCAGCCCGCCAAGAAGCCGGACAGATCGCCACGATGATGACATCTGGCGGCTGGAATTGGGGACCCTATATACTGCTGCATCTTGGCCTGCCACAACCTGCCGCAGGCCCGCCTGACAGCCGGCTTGCGGTAATCTGGAACCGGCTTGCCGATTACACTGATTACACCCCGCAAACCGAAGCTGGTACCCAGCCAATTTTGCCCGATGCGGCGCGCCAGCGGCTTGCTGAAATGCTTGGTGGCAATGCCGAATTACGCTTGCCGCAGGCCGATTATGCTGCTGCAGTCACCGCCAGCTTTGACCGGCCAGATGCGGGGCCAAGTCCGGCAATGGTGCTTGCCGAGGCGGGCACCGGCACCGGCAAAACCCTCGGTTATCTGGCACCAGCGACCCTATGGGCGGAAAAAAATGGTGGCACCGTCTGGATATCAACCTATACGCGAACACTTCAACATCAAATCGCTGATGAATTGACGCGCCTCTATCCCGATGCCAATACCCGCGCCAGCAAGGTGGTGATCCGCAAGGGGCGCGAAAATTACCTTTGCCTTTTAAATCTTGAAGAAGCCTTGGCGCAAATGCCCGGGCGGCCACGTCATGCCACCGCGCTTGGGCTAATGGCACGATGGGCCGGTGCGACGCGTGATGGCGATCTTACCGGCTCTAGCTTTCCGGCATGGCTACTTGATCTGCTTGGCCGTGGACAGACTGTCGGGCTGGCTGACCGGCGCGGCGAATGTATCCATGCTGCCTGCACGCATTATAATCGCTGCTTTGTCGAAAAATCGATCCGCGGGGCAAAACGCGCCGATATTGTTGTCACGAATCATGCGCTGGTGATGGTGCAGGCGGCCTATGGCGGCAAGGGTGATCGGCGCACCCCAACACGTTATGTGTTTGACGAGGGGCATCATGTTTTTGACGCGGCTGATTCTGCATTTTCAGCCTATCTAAGCGGGCGTGAAGCGGCCGAGCTGCGGCATTGGGTTCGCGGTGCCGAAGATGGGCGGCGTGGCCGCGCCCGCGGGTTGAAACGACGGCTTGAAGATATTGTTGCCGGCGATGATAACGCGCTTGCCGATATCGAAGCGGCGCTTGAAGCGGCACGCGCCCTTCCCGGACAGGGATGGGAAAACCGCCTGTCATCATCGCAACCGCTTGGCAGTGGTGAAACTTTTTTCATGCATCTTCGTGCGGCGCTTTATCTTCGGGTTGGCGATCCGGATAGTCTTTATGATTTGCAATGCGAGCTTTATCCCGCTCCTGATAATGTCGTTGCTGCGGCGCGTGATTTTGGCAGTGCGCTGGCAACGCTTGCCGTGCCTTTGACGCGGTTGATCAATTGGCTTGTCAAACATCTTGATGATAATGCCGATCAATTGGACAGCAGCCAGCGTACGCGAATCGAAGGGGCAATCCGCGGCTTGGAATTGCGCGCTGGCGGGCCGCTTGGCGCTTGGCAGACAATGCTTGCCGATGTTGATGGCGGGGCGCGTGACGGCTTTGTTGACTGGATGCAGATCGACCGGATGGATGGCCAAGATCGTGATGTCGGGCTGGCGCGGCACTGGCTTGATCCCACGATCCCCTTTGCCCATAGCGTTCTGGATACAGCGCATGGCGTCACCATCACATCGGCAACTTTGCAAGATTATGCCGCCCCGCGTCAAACAGCCGATCTGGCGAAAAATGCTGAATCCGGCACCGATACAACAACCAGAAGCATGAGCGGCAAACCACCGCATGATGGCTGGCAATCAGCGATTGCGCTAACCGGTGCAGCGCATATGGATCATGCGGCCATGCGGGTCAGTTTTTCATCGCCTTTCGATTATGCCAATCAAACCCGCATTTTGGTGGTGAATGATCTAGATCGTGAACGCCCTGAAGCCACGGCAAGTGCAATGGCGGCGTTGATGATTGCCGCTGGCGGTGGCGGGCTTGGGCTATTTACCGCCATTCGCCGATTGCGCGCCGTTTATCCGGCACTGGTAAGCCGGTTGGAAGCCGCCGAAATACCGCTTTATGCCCAGCATATTGACCAGATGAATTTACAAACCCTGCTTGCCATGTTTCGCGAAGATCCGGAAAGCTGCCTTCTTGGCACTGATGCGGTGCGCGACGGCATTGATGTTCCGGGTGCGGCGCTTCGGCTCATTGTGTTTGACCGGATGCCATGGCCGCGAAGCGATATTCTGTTTTCGGCTCGTGCCAAATGGCAGGGACGCGAAGCCTGGACCGAACGCCAGACACGGCTGAAACTACGCCAAGCCTTTGGACGGCTGATCCGGCGAAGCAATGATCGCGGCGTGTTTGTGATGCTTGATAGCCGTCTGCCAACCCGCATGACAAGCGCCTTTCCGCCAGATGTCGAAATCCAACGGATCGGGCTTGCCGAAGCGATTGCCCAAACGCATGAATTTCTGGCGAAAAGCGAGGCGTGACGCATCGCCAGCCCCAAAATGATGATCCCACAATAATGGCCCCAGAATGATGGGCGCAGAATAATGGGCCACTCATAATCAAACATGGGCCATGAAAAAACCGGAGGATGTTGCCACCCTCCGGTTTTATATCTTTTCGATGAATGGCGGTTGGCCCTAGAAGCCCATACCGCCCATGCCACCCATGCCGCCCATGCCGCCCATATCTGGGGCTGCTGGTGCTGCTTCCTTTGGCTCGACTTTTTCAGCAACCATAGCTTCGGTCGTGATCAGAAGACCCGCAACAGATGCTGCGTTCTGCAATGCCGAACGAACCACCTTTGTTGGGTCGATAACGCCAGCTTTGATCATGTCGGTGAACACATTGTTCTTTGCGTCATAACCATTATTGTCGTCTTTGCCTTCAAGCAGTTTGCCAACGATCACGGCGCCTTCGGCACCGGCGTTCTGGGCAATATTGCGGGCAGGTGCCTGCAATGCGCGACGAACGATTTCGATACCGACTTCCTGATCGCGGTTTAATGGCTTTAGACCTTCAAGGGCGCTTGTTGACCGCACAAGAGCAACACCGCCACCAGGGACAATGCCTTCTTCGACAGCCGCACGCGTTGCGTGCATCGCATCATCAACACGGTCTTTACGCTCTTTTACTTCAACTTCAGTGGCACCGCCGACCTTGATAACAGCAACACCGCCAGCCAATTTGGCAAGACGCTCTTGTAGTTTTTCACGGTCATAATCTGATGTTGATTCTTCAGCCTGCGCACGGATCTGGTTGCAACGAGCTTCGATTTCGGTCTTTGCACCAGCGCCATCAACGATGGTTGTTTCATCCTTGGTGATCTCAACACGCTTGGCCGAACCAAGCATTTCGAGGGTCAAGCTATCAAGCGAAATGCCAACTTCTTCAGACACAACAGTGCCGTTTGTCAAAATGGCAATATCTTCGAGCATGGCTTTGCGGCGATCGCCGAAACCAGGGGCCTTAACAGCAGCCACTTTCAGGCCACCACGAAGACGGTTCACAACCAAAGTTGCCAAGGCTTCGCCTTCGATATCTTCGGCGATGATCAACAATGGACGGCCTGACTGAACAACCTTTTCCAGAATTGGCAGCATGTCCTGAAGATTTGACAACTTCTTTTCGTGAAGAAGGATATATGGCTCTTCCAAAGTTGCGCGCATCTTTTCAGCATCAGTCACGAAATAAGGTGACAAATAACCGCGGTCAAACTGCATGCCCTCAACAACTTCCAGCTCAGTGGCGAGGCTTTTGGCTTCTTCAACCGTGATAACGCCTTCATTGCCAACACGCTCCATGGCCTCGGCAATCATCTTGCCGATTTCTTCTTCTCCATTTGCTGAAATGGTGCCAACCTGCGCCACTTCGTCAGATGTTGAAATTTTCTTTGAGCGTGAGACCAGTGAAGCAACAACAGCCTCGACAGCCATGTCGATGCCACGTTTCAAATCCATTGGGTTCATGCCAGAAGCGACAGCTTTTGCACCTTCTTGCGCAATGCATTGTGCAAGAACAGTTGCTGTTGTGGTGCCATCACCAGCAACGTCATTTGCTTTTGACGCCACTTCACGCACCATCTGTGCGCCCATATTTTGAAACTTGTCTTTCAGCTCAATATCTTTAGCAACAGTCACACCATCTTTGGTGATGCGCGGTGCGCCGAATGATTTTTCGAGAACGACGTTACGACCCTTTGGGCCAAGTGTTACCTTAACGGCATTGGCCAGAATGTCGACGCCTTCAAGCATCCGTGTTCTGGCATCTGCGCCGAATTTGACTTCTTTAGCAGCCATTTTTCAATCTTCCTTTATTTGAATTTCGGGGAACCGTTGGCGGTCTATTGAATCACACCCATGATGTCAGATTCTTTCATGATCAGATATTCCTGACCATCAATCTTGACTTCGGTGCCTGACCATTTGCCAAACAGAACAAGATCGCCAGCTTTGACGTCAAGCGGCTGAATCTTGCCAGTTTCGTCACGCGCGCCAGCGCCAGCGGCAATTACTTTGCCTTCCATCGGCTTTTCTTTTGCAGTATCAGGAATAATGATTCCACCAGCAGTTTTTTGCTCTGATTCTGTGCGTTGCACAACAACGCGATCGTGAAGAGGCCTGAATTTCATGCCTTATTTCTCCTCCAAAAAAGTATGTCAAATATCCATTAGCACTCATCAGTTGAGAGTGCCAAATCGTCACCGACTGTAATTGGGACATTGGCTTTGATTTGTCAAGGCGTGGTCAGAAAAAAAATGAAACCCCAACAGATTGACAAAAAAATCACACACCCGCGTGGATTAACTTTATCACACCTTAATTTGCTGGTGGCGCACCCCTGCGGCAATGCGCCAATTTGCAGCCCCCTTGCGGCTTGATATAGATACGACCATATAAACTATTATTTTTCACCTTCAGGTTGGTTCTATGACCCACTCATCACCCCACTGGATCTCGCGCAACGCCAGTCCTCACGGAGACCAATTAGTTACCAAATGGCTTTTTGGTATGGTGCTACTTGTGGCCATTATGGTAGTGATTGGTGGCGTGACACGCCTAACTGGATCGGGTCTTTCAATGGTGGAATGGCGTCCCTTGATCGGAACCTTGCCGCCATTAAATGCGGCTGAATGGGATCGGGTCTATCAGCTGTATCAGGCATCGCCCGAATATCAGCAACTGAATTACGGCATGTCGCTGGCCGCGTTTAAGAATATTTTCTTTTGGGAATATTTTCACCGGCTTTGGGGTCGGTTGCTGGGCCTTGCCTTTGGCCTGCCATTTTTGGTTTTTGTGATCAGCGGGCGCGTGCCGCAAGGGTTTGGATTGCGGCTTACTTTATTATTATGCCTTGGCGGATTTCAGGGCGCTGTTGGCTGGTGGATGGTCAAATCCGGCCTGACCGAACAGGCCAGCGTTTCGCAATATCGGCTGGCCTCGCATCTTGCTGTTGCGTTGGTGATTTTCAGCCTTCTGATCTGGACGGGTTTTGATCTTCGTGATGGCCGCGCCAAATTGCCTAAAGGTCATGGCATGGCGAGTCTGGCCTTGGTTGGCATCACCATTCTTGCCGGTGCGCTTGTTGCCGGCATGGATGCCGGATTGCTCTATAATCACTATCCGCTAATGGGCAATGGCCTTGTACCGGTCGAATATGGCGAAGAGGGGTGGCTTGATCCATTTGAAAACCCAGCTTCGGCACAATTCCATCACCGCTGGATCGCCGCCGTGACCTTTGGCGCGGTGGTCGTATTGGCACTAAAGGCGCGCCGACATGGCTTGCATCTGCGGGGCAATCTGGTGCTTGGCGCGATTGTAGCGCAATTCATCCTTGGCATTGTCACGCTTCTTCATGGCGTGCCAGTTGCGCTTGGTGGCATGCATCAAGCGGGTGCGGTCGTGCTTCTTGGCTGTTTACTCGCTCTTTTGCATGGCGAGTCACATCACCGCCAAACCATCTAACCGCACTAAACTAGTCCTTTTTCTTGATCTGTGGCACGCGCCGGATATGCAGTTCGGCAAGCGCCGTTTCGTCAACTTCAGACGGAGCTGCCATCATCAAATCTTCGGCCTTGCCATTCATCGGGAACAGAATAACCTCGCGAATATTCGGCTCATCGGCAATCAACATCACCATCCGGTCGATACCGGGCGCAATACCACCATGCGGCGGCGCACCAAAGCGGAATGCATTGATCATCGCCGGAAATTTTTCATCGACCGTGCTGTTTGGATAGCCAGCGATTTCAAAGGCTTTATACATCACTTCGGGAAGATGATTCCGGATCGCACCTGATGATAATTCCACGCCATTACAAACAAGATCATATTGCCAAGCTTTAATGGTTAGCGGGTCTTGTTCTTCAAGTGCTTTCATGCCGCCTTGTGGCATTGAAAAGGGATTATGCGAGAAATCAATCTTGCCGGTAACCGGATCGGCTTCGAACATCGGGAAATCGACAATCCATGCAAAGCGGAACAGGTTTTTATCGATCAAATCCTGATCTTGGCCAATTTTCACGCGGGCGCGTCCGGCAAGGCTGGCCGCTTCATCCGCAGGCGCACAAGCGAAAAATACCGCATCACCATCGCCAACACCCGTCGCAACACGGATCGCTTCGGCCTTTTCAGCGCCAAGCGCTTTGGCAACCGGGCCGCGCGCCTCGCCCTCACCATAGATAATATAGCCCATTCCGGGCGCGCCTTCGCCTTGCGCCCAGCTATTCATCCGGTCAGCAATCGCACGGCTTCCACATTTCGGCCCCGGAACCGCCCGCACAACCGCGCCTTTTTCAATATTTTTGGCAAAGATTGAAAAATCAGATCCGCGGAAAATATCGGTTACATCGCTAATTTCAAACGGAATCCGCAGATCCGGCTTGTCATTGCCATATTTCAGCATCGAATCCGCAAATGGAATATGCACAAAATCAGTATCGACAATTTTGTCGGAAAATTCTTCAAAAACGCCTTTGATCACCGGCTCGACAGCGGCGAACACATCTTGCTGTTCAACAAAGCTCATCTCAAGATCAAGCTGGTAGAATTCGCCCGGGCTACGATCGGCGCGGCTATCTTCATCGCGAAAACAAGGGGCAATCTGAAAATAACGGTCAAAGCCGCTAACCATGATCAGCTGTTTAAATTGCTGCGGTGCCTGCGGCAAAGCATAGAATTTACCCGGATGAAGGCGGGCGGGCACCAGAAAATCACGCGCGCCTTCAGGCGATGAAGCGGTCAGAATTGGTGTTTGGAATTCGGTGAAATCCTGCGCCACCATGCGGGCACGGATCGATTGAATGATTTTGGCACGCAACATGATATTGGCGTGTGGGCGCGCGCGCCGAAGATCAAGATAGCGATAGCGAAGCCGTGTTTCCTCGCCCGAATCTTCATCCGAATTCACCTGTAATGGCAATGTGTCGGCCGCCGATTGCACTTCAAATGCTTCGATGCGAACTTCAATCTGGCCGGTTGGCAATGATGCGTTAATCGTCTCGTCACTGCGCTTTAGAACGGTGCCGGTAACGGTAACGACTGACTCAAGCCGCGTGGCCTCGACAAGCGCAAAGCTGGCATCGGATGAATCGGCAACACATTGGGTTAGGCCGTAATGGTCACGAAGATCAACAAAGACAAGCTGGCCATGATCGCGTTTGCGGTTAATCCAGCCAGATAATTTTACCTGCTGGCCAACATTGGCTTCGGTCAATTCGACGCAATTATGGGATCGGTAGGCATGCATGATCTAAGGCTCCGTTAAGAATGACCAGCGAATGGCCAATAAACTGCGATAATCGGATCAATCGCCGCTTTGAAAGCAGCCATCAAAACCGCGGCGAGTATGCAAAGATTGCGGCATTGACGCAACCGGCTTTCGGTTCAGATGCCCTTTATTCAGGGTCATTTGTCCGTTTCATGACGAACGGCGACGCCCACGCCGACCGCGCCGGTCATCACCACCTGCATTATTGATATTCACATCAGCCCATGCCGTGCCAAGCGCTGCGGTCATGGCCGCTTCATCAAATGGCCGTTTTGGGGTCGCTGCCAGCGCGGCGGTCATTGCGGCAACATGCGCTGGGCTCGTGCCACAACAGCCGCCAATGATTTTCGCACCCATATCGCGCGCAAACAGCGCATAATCAGCCATCAATTCAGGGGTTCCATGATAGTGGATTGCGCCCTCAACATAGGCAGGGATGCCGCAATTGCCCTTGGCCACCACGGGCAAATCACCCGATTGCGCCAGAATACCGCTTACCGAATGCAGCAATTCAGCCGGTCCGATACCGCAATTGGCACCAATGAAGCTGGCACCTGCGGCAGTGGCAAAATCGGCAAAACCGGCTGGCATCACCCCCATCATTGACCGGCTTGCCGTATCAAATGTCATGGTTGCACAAATCGGCAGGCCAGTGGGTTTTGCCGCTTCGATCGCGGCGGCCACTTCTTCATTTGACGACATGGTTTCAATCCATAATACGTCAACTCCGCCCTCGGCAAGCGCTTGGGCCTGTTCGGCAAAACCGGCAACCGCGGCGCTATGCGTTAATTTGCCAAGCGGTTCAAACAGCTCGCCCGTTGGCCCAATTGATCCGGCAACGATGGCGCGTTTTCCACTTTTGGCAAAATGACTCTCTACCGCTTTACGCGCTAATTGCGCCGCGGCAATATTCAGCTCGCGGACACGATCTTGCGATTCATGAAGTTTTAGCCTGAATCCAGTGCCGCCAAAGCTGTTGGTCAGGATCAAATCTGATCCGGCTTCAAGAAAACTGCCATGAAGCCACAAAATATCATCCGGACGTTCAACCGACCATAATTCGGGTGGATATCCGGTTTCGAGGCCACGACCAAACAGATTGGTTCCAGTGGCACCATCGGCAACACACCAGCCTTGTTGGTCAATCAGATCGGATAAAATATTACTCATTGCTTTTGGGTTCCTTGCCAACCGGTGCTGCGGCCATCACCCGGCCACCATCACACCCGCCATCACATCATCTGTGACAGGCTAGATGCTAAGACGTTTCACATTGCGCCGTGAAGGACGCCGTGCAACGCCCGTTGCCTTTGCCCGCCGATCGCGAAGAATATCCAGCAAAACCAACTGATCATCTTGATCCATGCTTCGCCATGCGGCAATTTCGGCGCGTGTCCGATAACAGCCAAGACAAACACCGTCCTGCGGATCCATCTGACAGATCGACACGCAGGGCGATGGCAGTTTGGTTACAACAGGTTTGTCAAAAGAGGCCATATCGGTCGTTACCCTATTGGTTTCAGGCGGCGCGGCTTTCAGCTTCGGCAATTTCCATCACACCATTCAAGGCTGATAGCTCTTCAAGCTGTTCCGATGCTACCGATACTGTCACAAGATTACGGTCAATAACAGGAGCCGAATCATCACCTTCAGCTTTTGTCCGCTCGGCAGCTTCATCGATCAATGACAATAGCGCAACCGCATCACCTTGAAGCAGAACCGGCATATCTTCGCGCAGGAACGCCCGCAAAACGCGCTTGGCGTGAACTTCATTTTTCAGGCTCTCAACATGGCGGTTGCCAGTCGGTACGATCAGCGCATCATAATCGATCGCCAGCGCTGTCGATAAGGTTGAATCAGCCGGATAGGACATGCCCCAGCCAGTGCCATTCCATGCATTTGTTAATCCAGCTTCCCGAGAAACAATTCTTAATTTCGCACCAGCATTCATCATGGCGCGTTGGATGGCGATAAAGCCGGTCTCATCAAAACCGCTTGCCACCATAATGGCGATTGTTTTTCCTGAAAAATTGGATAGCTTCATAAGAATACTCCTCAAAATTGAATTAGGGTCTCTCGCACTGACGTTTGCGAGGAAGGTTACGCTGGCTAGCACCAACCGGTCCGCCGGTCGCGCTTGCCGCGTAAAAATTAGGATTGCGCCAGCGTATACATGGCTTTGCCAATTTGTTCAAGCTTTACTCGCCATCGGTTTGATTAAGGCTGTTCACAAAGCCCAAATCATACGCAAAGTTTTTTCATCATTTGGATATTTGCGCATTTGCAGCACCATTCAAAAGGCCTAGGATTAGGCGTCAAATCATCATCCAGCAGTTTTTGCAACAGACTGGTTTTGATGTTTTTCGCAATCTTTTTTGAATGGAGATGAATAAGATGTGTGATCTGGAAAATTGTGATCCGAATGATCTGTCACGACCATCGGTATCACCAACTGACCGGCGGTTGTTTCTTGCCGGCGCGCTGGCGCTACCACTTGCCACGATTCTTGCCAATGTTGATCTTGCCGAGGCACAAGCCGCAAAGGGCGTTTCCATCAATCAAACAACCGCAGATGGCCGCACGGTCAGCGCCTATTTTGCCGAGGCTGATAAAAAGGACACACCAGTGGTCATTTTGATCCATGAATGGTGGGGCTTGAACGACAATATCAAAACCATGGCCGAAGATATCCGTGCTAAGGGATTTCATGCGATTGCCATCGATCTGTTTAACGGGTCGGTTGCCACCAATCGTGACGAAGCCAAAACCCAAACCAAGGCTGTTAAGGCCAGTGAAGCCAATGCAACGATTGCTGCATGGGTCGATTGGGCCAAGGCCAATGGCAATGGCAAAGTTGCCACGCTTGGCTGGTGTTTCGGCGGTGGGTGGAGCCTGTCAGCCGCATTAAATACCAAGCTTGATGCCGCGGTGATCTATTATGGGCGAGTTACCGCCAATGCTGACAGTCTGCAAAAACTGAATGCGCCGCTTCTTGGTCATTTTGGCACTTTGGATAAATCCATCAATCCAGAGATGGTTGGCGCTTTTCAAAAAAACCTTGCCCAAGCTGGCAAAAGCGATTTGATGACAACGCATTGGTATACTGCAGGTCATGCCTTTGCCAATCCGACTGGCGGCCGCTATGACGAGGATGATGCCGCGCTTGCATGGGCGAGAACGCATACGTTCTTGGCGGCGCATCTGCGCTAATCAGCTGCAAAGGATTTGGTAGGCAAAAATCTGGCCGAAAAAATCTGGCAGAAGAAAATCTTAAAGCCTTGCAAACCAAAACAGCCCGGCTTGGCAAAGCGGGGCTGTTTATCTATGTGGCCTCATGACCATTGCTGGTTGGCATAAGCCAAGGCCCGTGCCAACCACATCAGATCAGTGGCCGTTTTTTAAAGCTTGTTATGGCTGCCATCGCAAAGCGGGGCTTTTGCCGATGCTTTACACCCACAGAAAAACATCTTTTTGGTTGCCTCAGCGGTAATTTTTACCGGCGCAATGCCTGTATCCTTGTGGCTGCCATCGCAAAAAGGCTGTTTGGCACTTTTGCCACAGGCACACCAAAAATAGGTTTTGCCTTCTTCAACTTCGATTGGCATTGGTGACTTTTGAAAAATAACCGGATCGGTCATGGAAATAGTCCTTTTGTTGGGGTTATGAAAAGCTGCCTTTGCCACGGCATCTGCCGCCAAAATGACGCCAAATCAGCCGAAAAAGCCATAGAATGAATGGAGCGGGCAACGGGGTTCGAACCCGCGACCCCGAGCTTGGGAAGCTCGTGCTCTACCAACTGAGCTACACCCGCTTTAGAACTGCACAATAAGAGTTTGCGATGGCTGATAGCAAGTCCAAAAACAGCGCTTGCCGTTTTGGCAAAGCGCCATACCCGCAGCCAACTCGACGGCGGGTTCTGTGTTTTCCTGCCGGCTTTGGATGCTATAAATACGTATGACAGGCGTCATGTACCCCGCACATTCGGCGCATAATCCACTTCACATCCATTTGGGTTATATATTAAAAAACCCTAATCTTTTAGATGTTTTGAATCGATCCAAAACGCTTCAAGAACGCCCCTGCAATTAACAATAAAAATATATGTCATCACCATGAAAGCAGGGCCTACCCCCACCAAAGAGATGCTGGTGGCATAATAAGACATCAAGCCGGGCTTTTTACCGTATTCTATCACCGTCAGCAGAAAATCTGGTGAAAGTGCTGGCCAGATGGTTAGCGCTAGCAAAGCAACCATCGCAATAAGCAACAAGATTTTTTTTCGCTCACAAATCCCGGCTTTTCGCTCATCAAAATTAACATAGACACGGCGAAGATAGGCTTGGTGATCCGGATATGACCGCCAATATCGCCGACAATTAAGTAATGTCCAAAGCAGGTAAATTATCGCCATAATGAGTTGCGGGACAATAAAATGGATGTAGGCGGCACGAGGTAGGGTGGCGCCAACATTATTCAATTGTTCCTGTGTTACCGCCAAAACGCCAAAAATGCTATGTGGTAGGATATCGACAATCCAATTTGTGACGATAAAGGCTTGCTGGTAAGGCGGCCAGAACATGACTAGAAAATAGACCACCGACATAAATACCGCATGCCCATAGATCGCAAATGTCACTAGACTTGACCCCAGCCATTTATGCCAAAACAGTGCTTTGCGCTCATTGGCGGGTAAAGTTTTTGGCGAGGGCGGGCCACCCTTGCGCTTGATCAAATGCACCGTTGGTGTTTTTTTGAAAAGACGAAACCGCATAATGCCATCTCTTTGGTTAGGCATAATCTATCGTGATTAGGTAAATTTTCGATTAACGGGGCGCGTTCAGACCTTGGATCTATCATTTGGGCTACGGTCGTAACGCGTGATTTGCCAGTTGATTGTTTTTGACGGTTTCTGCCAATTAAAGTTGCATTTCAGGACTGTTTTCGTCATATACTCAGGCAGCGGCCTCATCAATTGGCAGCGGCAGTTTCACAATGGTTTGGCAAGACACATGATGACTCCTTATGACACCGGCGAGACCAAAGACGCATCTGAGATAAATGATGCCTCACCCGATCGGTCAGTAACTGAAAAACCAAGCCGGCAAGAAGCCGAAGCGGCAGTTGATGTTCTTTTGCGCTGGATTGGCGAAAACCCCGCCCGTGAAGGGCTTGCCGGAACACCGGGACGGGTTGTTCGCGCATGGTCAGAATTCTGCAGCGGCTATGACGAAGATCCGGCACAGATGCTGGCGCGCACCTTTGAAGAAGTCGAAGGCTATGACGATATGGTAATGCTTCGCAATATCCGGCTGGAAAGCCATTGCGAACATCATTTGGTGCCGATTTTGGGTGTTGCCCATATTGCCTATATGCCCGACCGGCGCGTTGTTGGCATTTCCAAATTGGCGCGGGTTCTTGATGGCTTTGCCCATCGCCTGCAAACACAGGAAACCCTGACCGCGCAGGTGGCCGATTGCATCCAGAAAGTTTTGCAGCCAAAAGGCGTTGCCGTGCTGATCGACGCGCAGCATCAATGCATGACAACACGCGGCGTGCGCAAACCCGATGTTTCGATGATCACCACAAGATTTACCGGTGTGTTTAAACAGGATGAAGCCCTTAGCCGGCGCTTTCTTGATCAAACAAAACTAGGCTAGTGATAAGGCACCAACGCATAGGCCGCCAATTGTAACCGCAACCGGATCATCATGCAGCTTTCACCCGTGCTAAATATTTTAGGACTTCTGGCAACAATCTTGGCAGCGGCAATGTTGATTCCAATGGGGGTTGATCTTTATGCCGGATCTGATGATTGGCAGGTTTTTGCATTATCGGCGTTATTGACCGGCTTTGTCGGCGTGTCGGTATGGCTTGCAACAAACCAGCGTGACGCGCTTGATCTTGGGCTTCGGCAGGCGTTTTTGCTGACCAACGGCTCATGGGTGATGATCAGCATTTTTGGCGCTTTGCCCTTTATGTTCAGCGAGCTTGATCTTAGCTTTACCGATTCGGTTTTTGAATCGGTTTCAGGGATCACGACAACCGGATCAACCATCCTTGTTGAAATCGAACAGGCATCCCACGGGATTTTGATCTGGCGTGCCTTGCTTCAATGGCTTGGCGGAGTTGGTATTGTTGTTATGGCTATGGCCGTTTTGCCAATGCTATCGGTTGGTGGCATGCAGCTATTTCGAACCGAATCCTATGAGCGGGCTGAAAATGTTGTGCCGCGGGCAACCCAGCTTGCTGGCGGTATCGGCCTTGTCTATACCGGACTAACCGCGCTTTGGGCGGTGATGCTGGCGTTGGCGGGCATGGATATGTTTGATGCTGTTGCGCATTCAATGACAACCCTTGCCACTGGCGGCTATTCAACCCGCACCGCGTCGATTGGGGCGTTTGATTCGGTTGCTGTCGAATGGATTATCATCACGGGCATGATCGTTGGCAGCCTGCCTTTTGCGCATTATCTGGCGATGGTACGCGGCGGGTGGCGAAGCTTGTTGAATGACCCGCAAGTGCGCTGGTTCTTAATCCTTGCGGTTGGACTTGTTCTGCTATTGATCTGGCATTTGATGCAAACCGGTTTGGGATTTGGCGAGGCGGTACGCCAAGCCAGTTTTAACGGCGTTTCGATCATGACCGGCACAGGATATGTGAGCGCCAATTTTTCGGCATGGGGCGGTTTTGCAACAACAATCCTGCTGATCGTTATGTTCATTGGCGGCTGTGGCGGGTCAACCACTTGCGGAATCAAAGTGTTCCGCCTTCAGGTTCTTGCCAGTACCGCCAAGGTGCAGATCAGTCGCTTGCTACGCCCGCATGCGGTGGTGCTTGCCTATTATAATAAACGGCCTGTTTCGGTCGAGGTCATGGATTCGGTGATGGGGTTTTTCTATCTCTTTATTCTTGGCTTTGTGCTGATCGCCATCATGCTTGGCATGGCCGGTCTTGATTTTGTCACGGCGCTATCAGGTGCCGCAACGTCAATCAGTAATGTTGGCCCAGGTCTTGGCGAAGTGATTGGCGCTGATGGCAATTTTTCGACCCTTCCCGATAGCGCAAAATGGATCATGTCCTTTGCCATGCTTTTGGGACGGCTGGAAATCTTTACCGTTCTGGTGATGCTCAATCCGGCCTTTTGGCAGCGCTAGATATCGCGCCAAAATCCCTAGGGCAGAATAATCCGGTCAATCGTTGCCAATTCCTTTCGGGTTTGGCTGTCCAACCGGACAAGCGCGCCCTTCATCGCTTCATTGACCACCTTGCTAACTTCATTTGCGGTGGCTGATTCACGAATTGTAATTGAATGTGCAGCGCTTAGATCGGCCAATGCTTGTGTGCCACCAACCGGCTGAAGCCACATGATTTTGGCTTTGATTTCAGCGGTGACTTTGCGGCTTTGCTGATCGGTGAGCAAACCGTCAATCCCGACCTTGGCCGGCAAATCGGTCATCGTCACGGCAACGCGTTTCATGTCGAAAATAATCTCACCGCTGCCACCAGCAGGGCGAAGCACATGCGATGCCCAATCGGCAAGAATGGTGCTTGGCAATGGGCTTACCCGATGCCCGATATAAGGATCGGCAACCGGCATCTGCCAATTATCAATGATTTCAAGACGGCGGGCATTGAGGCTTATCGGCTGATAAGCATCCGCCGAAAAAATCTGCGGCGGCGGCGTAATTGTTGCTGTTTTGCAGGCGGCAAGAAGCCCACCGGCCAGAACCAACGCCAAGACTGTCATCATTTTTGAACGAAACATCGTCAAAGCCCTTTTTCTCATCACAATTGAATTGGCACCCTGATCAAACATTATCACGAATGCGATGGGTTTTTGAAATGCGTTTTGATCAGTTTGCAATTTTGCAATTATGCAGCAATTTTCGGAACGGCGCTATCAATGTCTTGCCAGCATTGGCGCAAAATCAAAGATGCGGAATCGCATCTTTATGATAGGCACGATGCGTTTTACAAAATTCACAAGTGACCGTCAGATTACCATCATTGTCAGCCATATCATCAATGTCATCGGGTGCTAATTGTTGAAGCATTGATTCGATCTTTTCGACATTGCAGCGGCATTGATCAAGCACTGGACGCGCAGGTGCGCTATGCGGTGCCATGCTGTTAAACAGGCGGAAAATAATATCTTCTGGCGATAAGGCCGGATCAAGCAATTCACCGCGCGTGATCGAGCCAAGCAAGGTTTTCGCCGTATGCCACGCATCATCGCTGGCAGCACGAGCCTGTTCATTGGTTTTTGGCATGCTGGCGCCATCACCCTTGCCACCATCACCCTTGCCACCATCAGCCGCAATCCGCTGCAACATCAAAGCCACCGCCTGCCAGCCATCTGCCCCATGTTCGGCAGCGCAAACAACAATCGTATCAAGCTGTTCTGAATTTTCATACCACCGCATCGCCGCATCGCTTAGATGCCGTTCATCCAGTTCGACAATCCCCTGATAGCGGCCATTGCTGGTGCCATCATCAACGGTAAAGGCGATATAGCCGCTACCCATCAATGGCCCAAGACAAACCGGACCCGATGGATCATGTGCCAAAGCCGCCGCTTGAAAACCGGTTGGATTATCCTCCATCGCGGTATAGCCGCGAAGATGGCCCGCCTCGGTAATATCGGCAAATAGCGTGCGAACCAAACCATCGCCTTTGGCCTGAAGCGTGAACACACCATCAAATTTCAAAGTACTGGATAAACAAGCGGCCAATGCCAAAGCTTCGGCCTGAAGGGTTGCCACAAGTTGCGGGTAATCATGGCGCTCAAGAATGCTATTGGCAGGGCGGCCAACCGACGCCATACGGCCACGAATTAACGCAACATCATCCGAACCGTCAGCCAGATAAAAAGGCAGAATCTGCGCATCGGCCGGTAAATTATCATTCAACATCATCACATCCTAAAACCGCAATCCACATCAGCCGGCACGGCCGCTTGAAGCGTTACGTCTAATTACCCGAAACGCACCATGCCAAAATGGCTTTTTGGGCATGAAGCCGGTTTTCGGCTTCGTCAAAGACTGCTGATTGCGGCCCGTCAATGACATCGGCGGTCACTTCCATGCCGCGCCATGCTGGCAGGCAATGCATAAAAATAGCATCACCAGCGGCGGCTTTCATTAATTCGGCATTCACCTGAAATGGCGCAAAATCGGCGCGGCGACTGCCCTCATCATTGCCCATTGAAACCCAGACATCGGTTACCACTGTCTGTACCTTGTCAATCGCCAGACCAACCTCGTCGGTAAGGATGATATCGCCGCCATTTGACCGCGCCCATGCCAATAAATCGGCAGGTGGCGCGTAATTTTGCGGGCCAGCAATCCGCAATTGAAAGCCAAAGCGCACCGCTGCCTCGATCCAGCTTACCGCAACATTATTGCCATCACCAAGCCATGCAACGCTTTGTCCGGCAAGCGGGCCATGATATTCGATCATCGTCATCAGATCGGCCATCAGCTGGCAAGGGTGCGAACGCTGGGTCAATGCATTGATCACCGGCACGGTTGCATGTTCGGCAAGGGTGAGAAGCGTTTCATGCTGAAAACAGCGAATCATAATCACATCGACATAGCGCGACAGTACCCGCGCCGTATCTTCAACCGATTCACCACGGCCTAGCTGCAAGTCATTTGCCGATAAGATCAATGGCGTGCCGCCAAGCTGGGCAACCCCAACCTCGAATGACACGCGGGTTCGCGTTGACGGCTTTTCAAAAATCATCGCAACGGTTTTGCCTGCCAATGGCATCGCATGGCCTTCGCCTGATTTTTGCGCTGCCTTCATATGCAAGCCGTCATCAAGCATCGCTTGCAGATCGTCAGTCGAAAAATCTTTCAAATCTAGAAAATGCCGCATCGGCGTTATCCCGTCCTTCAGTCATATTTGGCAAAAATTATTGCGCTCTATTGATCGTCACGCGGCGCCATTGCGGTCAATGCCGTCACAAGCTTGGCAATCGCCAGATCAATTTCATCGCGATGAATGGTCAATGGTGGCAACAGCCGAAGCGTATTATCAGCCGCTGGTACTGTCAGCAGATGGTCATCACGAAGCCGGTTCACAAGCGCGGGTAAATCGACCGAATCATGAAGCCGGATACCGCGCAAAAAACCGCGCCCACGAAGCGCCTCAATCATTGCCGGAAATTGTGTCTGGAGCTGATGAAGCGCCGTATCAAGATAGGCTGCACGTTCACGAACATCAGTCAAAAACCCATCTTCGCCAAGAATTTCAAGAACCGCCTTTGCCGCCGCCATGGCCAGCGGATTGCCGCCAAAGGTTGACCCATGCGTTCCAGGTGTCATCGCCGCACCAACCGCCTTGCTGGCAATAACCGCCCCAATCGGAAAGCCGCCAGCAAGCCCCTTGGCAAGCGCAACAATATCAGGCTTGATTCCGGTATCTTCATAGGAAAACAGCCGTCCAGTCCGGCCAATGCCTGCCTGCACCTCATCAGCAATTACCAGCGCGCCAAATTCATCAGCCGCTTCACGCACACCGGCAAGATAGCCATCGGGCACCTGCTTGGCACCGCCTTCGCCCTGTACCGATTCGACCATCACCGCCGCTACATGCGGCCCAAGCGCGGCACGAAGCGCGTTCAAATTGCCAAAAGAAACATGGTCAAATCCAGCTGGCATCGGGCCAAAACCAGTGCGGAAAACTGGTCTGTCAGTCGCCGCAAGCATGCCTAATGTCCGGCCATGAAAAGCGCCCGTCGCACACAGAATGGTCATCCGCTCAGGCTCGCCCTTTTCATAGGCGGCACGGCGGGCAATCTTGACCGCAGCTTCGGTGGCTTCAGCACCAGAATTACAGAAAAACACCTGATCAAGACCCGAAAGCGAGGCCAGCATTTTGGCAACAATCTCTTGACCGGGAATCCGGTACAGATTGGACGTATGCCATAATTTGCCAGCCTGTTCAGTCAGCGCAGCAACCAGATGCGGGTGGCTATGGCCAAGCGTGTTAACCGCAATCCCGCTTGCGCAATCGAGATATTTTTCACCTGAGTCAGATTCAAGCCAGCAGCCTTCGCCGCGCACAAAACCAATTTCGGCGCGTCCATAGGTTTGCATCACAGCTGAGTCAGCTGCGTAATCTACGGCTTTTTGGTTCATGTCAAAACCACCCGGCTTGTCCTTGTTATGCCCGCTATCTCAAACTGGCAAACACGCCCATATTCATATCCAAAAATCAAACCACCAACGCAATATCTCCGTTGGTGGCCCCAGCAAGCGCCCATTAGCACTCGATTCAGGCCGCAACTCTCGCGATTTTCGGAACAATTGTCAAGATATCAGCCAATAACTGCCAAACCGCCAATTAGCTAGTCCTGAATGAAATGTTTGGCCAATCGCAGCCCTTGTGATTGATAGTTTGATCCGCCAGCGCCATACAACGTTGCTGGCACTGATACCATTGGTTCATAAACCAGCCGGCAAACCGTTTGACCCTGTTCAATCAGGAATGGCACATCATGCGACCGCACCTCAAGAACGGCACGCGTTCCCTCGGCGCCAAGCTCGGCCATGCCAAAGCCGGGATCGAAAAAACCGGCATAATGCGCGCGAAATTCGCCAACCCTTGTATCATAGGCGCGCATCTCGGCAGCGTGATCTTTTGGCACAGTCACAAATTCACGGCTTGCCAAAATATAGAATTCATCAGGATTCAAAACCAGCCCGCCAACCGTAAGGTCAGATGGGGTGACGCGTTCCCAAAAAGCGTCAACCGGCTGGCTTGCTGGCGCATCAATATCAATCAGACCAGCATGTTTGCGCGCCCGCCAACCAATCATGCCGCTTTTGACATCGGGTTCAAGATTGACGCTAAGGGCAACACCGTCACGGATATCGGTTCGCTCGGCACCATGAACCAAACCAACGGTTGATTGCAGTGACTCCATCAGCAGATCAGACGGGGCGCTGATGCCACGCCGAAGCCGCAATTGCGACAAGCGCGACCCAGCCCGCACCAGAACCGAAAAGGTGCGCGGTGAAATTTCGGCATAAAGCGGGCCTTCATAGCCATCGGCAACCGATTCAAATTCACGCGCGCCATCGGTAATCAGGCGGGTAAAGATATCAAGCCTGCCGGTTGAGCTTTTTGGATTTGCCATGGCGGAAATGCCCGCCGGAAGGCGAAGCCGCTCTTGCAATTTCACAATATAGACACAACCGCGTTCAAGCACCGCGCCATCGCTAAGGTCGATTTTATGCATGCCAAATTGCGCCAACTTGTCGGCAACGGTCAAATGCTGGCCCGGCAAAAAGCTGGCTTGCACCCGCCATGCTTCACGGCCAAGCCGCAGGTCAAGACTTGCGGGCTGAAGTTGGCCTTCCTCAACCGGATGATCGGCGGCAATAACACCGTCATGGATCGCCTGTTCAAGATGCTGTACGGGCAAAATGCCGTTTTCAAACTCTTCGGCTGGCATGGTGATTCCTATCCTAATCGTCTTTGGTAATGGTCAGTATGCGATGCTAGCTTTTCAAGCGATAGCCCGAACGCAAAGCCTTATAACATAAAATGGCCAAAACGACATTCACCGCAACAAGACAGTAAAAGCCGGTCATGAGTGGCCGGTCGGCAACGCCGATCATGCCATAACGAAACCCATCAATGGCATAAAAAACCGGATTCAGACTGGCAATCATATCAAATGGTGCGGGAAGGCGATCAACCGAATAAAAGGTTCCCGATAAAAAGGTCAGCGGCTGGACAACAAAATTCGTAATGGCCGCCAATTCATCAAATTTATTGGCCCAGATTCCGGCAAGAATACCGGCAAAAGACAGGGCAAACGCACCTAGAATTAAAAACCCAATTGCAATCATTGGATGCGGTGGCAAGGTACCACCATCAAGCATAACCAAGGCAGCCGCCGTCACGATGCCAACACAAAGGCCGCGCGTCATGCCCGCCGCGGCAAGCCCGAACAGCAATTCACCCGGCCCCAAAGGTGGCATCAGTAAATCAACAATATTGCCCTGTACCTTCGAGACAACAAGCGAAGATGATGTATTGGCAAAAGCATTTTGAAGAACATTCATCATCACCAGACCCGGCACGAGAAATGTCACAAAATCAATATCACCAGCAAAGCTGGCGCGTTCACCAATCGCCACTGAAAAAACCATCAAAAACAAAATCGAGGTGATGACTGGTGCCGCCAGCGTTTGCGTGGCGATTTTCAAAAATCGCTGTACTTCGCGTTGATATAGCATGCCAACACCAACCCAGTTCACCGGCCCAATATAAACCGGACGGCACAATTCCTGAACCGATGATGATCGGGTGGCTGCAGGCACCGCTTTGGCAGATGATGATGTATTTGTCTTTGAATCGAGATCCGTCATGCGGTCAAAATAGGCCGCAATCTGATCTGGCGCAATGGGGCAAAGGACAGCTTTTGCCTTTCATCCGAAAACCGCCTAACCTTGTCGGCGGCATATGGCCAATCTGACTGATTTTGGGGACGACCCCAGCAACCGAAAAGCATCATTTCACATTCATGGCAAAAGCACCTATCGAAACAAGATTGATGAATAAGGCAGTTGATTATCTCGGCCGCTATGCCAGCTCGCAACACCGGCTGCGCGACGTGCTTGGCCGGTTTGCAACGCGCAAGCTTGATCAGCATGATCCCGATGACATTGCCGCGGCGATTGATGCAACCGTGACGCGCTGCCAGACGCTTGGCTATGTCAATGATGACGCCTTTGCCCAATCACAGGCCCGAAGCCACCGCCGGCAAGGTCGCTCGCAGCTTGGCATCCGTCAACGGCTTCGTCAGCATCGGCTTGATGATGATGTGATTGATGCGGCACTCGAAGTGGCTGATGAACATGCCGCTAATGGCGAGTTGCTTGCCGCCTGCCGCTTTGCCCGCCGCCGCCGAATTGGCCCTTTTGATCATCGGCGAAATGATGATGATGACCGCGATGCCATCATGCAACGTCGGCAACGCCAGCTTGGTGCCATGGCGCGCGCCGGATTTGCCATGGCAATTAGCCGCAAAGTTTTTGATCTAGCCGATTCAACCGCTGGCGAAATGCTGATTGACCAGCTTGAACATGGCGAAGACCCAACAGCGTAACCATCCGTCATTGTCGCAAGCCTTGCCGATTCTCACCGGCTGCGATAATAATTTGAAACAAGATTGCGTAAAAGCGGGCTGGCAAGCAGCATCAAGCAAGCCAAAACCCTAAAATACGGCCGAAATGTAAGGCCAGTAAAGAATTGTTGAAGGAGTCTTTTCATGGAACAGGACATGATCTTTGAGCCAAGCGCAGATTTGGCAAAATCGGCACTTATTGACGCGAATGGCTATGCCGCCCTTTACCAAGATTCGATTGCCAATCCCGATCAATTCTGGGCCGAGCATGGCAAGCGCATTGACTGGATCAAGCCCTATAGCCAGATCAGCGACGTGTCCTATGATGCCAAGGATTTACATATCAAATGGTATGCTGACGGCACGTTAAATGCGGCGGCCAACTGCCTTGACCGCCATCTTGCCACCCGCGGCGATCAGACGGCCATCATCTGGGAAGGCGATGAGCCCGATCAGCACCGCCATATTACCTATCGTGAATTGCATGAAGAAGTGTGTAAATTTGCCAATGTGTTAAAGGCAAATGGCGCCAAAAAAGGCGACCGGATCACCATCTATATGCCAATGATTCCCGAAGCCACCGTGGCAATGCTGGCTTGTGTGCGGATTGGCGCTGTGCATTCGGTTGTCTTTGGCGGCTTTTCGCCAGACGCGCTTGCTGGCCGGATTCAAGATTGCGACTCAACAATGGTGATCACCGCCGATGAAGGCGTTCGAGGAGGACGGCCAATCCCATTGAAAGCCAATACCGATGACGCCTTGGCCAATTGCCCCGATTGCAAAACCGCGATTGTGGTCAAGCGAACCGGCGGCAAGATTGACTGGGTTGACGGGCGCGATGTCTGGTATCACGAGGCCATGGCGAGCGCCTCGGCCGATTGCCCCGTCGAAGAAATGAACGCCGAAGACCCGATGTTTATTCTTTATACATCAGGCTCAACCGGCAAACCAAAAGGGGTTCTCCACACCACGGGCGGCTATATGGTTTACGCCTCGATGACGCATCAATATGTTTTTGATTACCATGATGGTGATATCTATTGGTGTACTGCCGATGTTGGCTGGGTGACGGGGCATAGCTATATCGTCTATGGGCCATTGGCCAATGGCGCGGTAACTTTGATGTTTGAAGGCGTGCCAACCTATCCTGACAGTTCCAGATTCTGGCGTGTTGTCGAAAAACACAAAGTCAATATTTTCTATACTGCGCCAACCGCCATCCGCGCCTTGATGCGCGAAGGCGACAAGCCTGTCACGGTTTGTGACCGGTCATCTTTGCGGCTTCTTGGATCGGTTGGCGAACCGATCAATCCCGAAGCATGGATGTGGTATCATAATGTCGTTGGCGAAAAACGCTGCCCGATTGTCGATACGTGGTGGCAAACCGAAACAGGCGGCATTCTGATTACGCCGCTGCCAGGGGCAACCGCCACCAAACCCGGTTCGGCAACCAAACCTTTTTTCGGCATTCAGCCAGTTCTTGTTGATGGTGATAACAATATTCTTGATGGTGCCAGTGATGGCAATTTATGTATTGGCCATTCATGGCCCGGCCAGATGCGAACCGTCTATGGCGACCATCAGCGATTCATCGAAACCTATTTTACCACCTTCCCGGGTCGCTATTTCACCGGTGACGGTGCCCGCCGTGATGAGGATGGCTATTTTTGGATCACCGGCCGTGTTGATGATGTGTTGAATGTATCCGGCCACCGGATGGGAACAGCCGAAGTTGAATCGGCCTTGGTGGCACATCCAAAAGTGGCCGAGGCCGCGGTTGTCGGCTATCCGCATGATATCAAAGGGCAAGGAATTTACGCCTATGTCACCTTGGTTGCCGATGCGGTTGCTGATGATCAGCTGGCCACCGAATTGCGCCAATGGACACGCAAAGAAATTGGCCCTATCGCGACACCCGACCTATTGCAATGGGCACCACAATTGCCGAAAACGCGGTCAGGCAAGATCATGCGACGCATTTTACGGAAAATTGCCGCCAATGAATATGATCAGCTAGGCGATACATCAACCTTGACCGATCCAGCGGTGGTTGATGATCTTGTCGAAAATCGGCAAAATCGCAGCGACTAACAAAGGCCAGAACCATCTTGGCAACCCAATCTGGCGCAACCTAATCGAGGCAAGGCCATCTAATCGGATGGCCTCATCCTCATTTATGGCTGCCTCTTTTCATGCCGGTTCATTGCAGATTTGGCTAGAATCTGGCTTGGCGTGATTTGTTTTGGCGTCATTTCGCTTGGCCTTAGCTGATGCCAAGTTCGATTGCCCGACAAACCGCATGCGTTCGGTTTTTAGCGCCTAATTTTGAACGCAGGCTTTTCAGATGATGCTTGATTGTCACCTCGCTCAAATTTAACGAGCGGGCAATTTCCTTATTTGAACTGCCGGCAAACAATCCAGACAACACGTCATGTTCGCGTCCGGTCAGATGGTCTTTGCCAACCATCATATTTTCATCAGCCAATTTGGCCGCATCGGCATCACGGCGCAAACCGAGAAGCATAGCAATTGCTGTCCGATAAGAAGTGCGCGGCAAATGATCAAAATTGTCAAGATCCGGAACCAAAGCACCATCTTGCTGTTGCATTGCCACACCATGGCTGCCACGCCCTTGCGCATGTGCCATAGATATTCCAAAATCTGCCAAAATCAGGCTAACGCCACCATAAAACCAAAATTTCAAACGCCGTGAAAAAAGGCTGCCAGTCTTAAGCTTGCCGCACCGCATCATCACTTCAAAATCGTTAAAAAGAAATGAATTACAATTTTTATGTGAATGCTACGTTTGGTTAATCCAAACGGTCAATATCGTCACAGCCAACAGCTGTTTACAGAATCGATTTCAGCTTTTCAGTGATAAAGGCAATCGGCTCATTATGAACGATCGTACCCTTAAAGCTGCCATCATCACGATATAGAAATACCGCCGCGCTGTGATCATAGAGATAATCCCCATCGCCTTGATCATTCTTTTGTGCATAGACGCCGAATTGTTGCAGTACCGAACGCACCTTATCCGGCGATCCGGTTAGGCCAGTAACATCGGCATCAAACAGACTGAGATATTGCTTTAATTGTTCTGGCGTATCACGCTCGGGATCGACCGTGATAAATAAAATCTGCAACGCCTTTGTATCCATACCCGCCGATTCCAGATCATCGCGTGCAGTGGCAAGTGTTGTCAAAGTGGTTGGGCAAATATCTGGACAATAGGTAAAGCCAAAAAACAGCGCAATTGGCCGATCGGCAAAATCATCTTGATTTCGCGCAATGCCGTTTTGGTCAGTCAGTTCGATATGATTATCTTGAAATTGCGGAATGCCAATTGTGGTTTTTTGGGCAAATTGGTCAGAAATCAAAAACACGCTAGCCGCAAGCCCAAAGAATAATAGAACCGCGGCGATCACCCAACCAATCTTACGACCTGTCTGGCGACCCGTCTGGCGGGGTTTGGTTCCGGCAGGTTTGGGCGATGTTGTGTGATCCTGTTTCATGCCCTAGATGTAGGCGAATCGGCAGGGGCTTTCAAGGCTTTGCTTTTGATCATAATCTGCTGTTTTGGCGATGACAGAAACAAGGCCAAGCCAGCGCCTTTGCCCAATCACGAATGAAAGCCAGTCGTGAATGAAAGATTGTCTTTGCCAATCGGTTTTGATTATAGTGCGGTGCTGATGGCGCATAAGTGCCAAGCCAAACCATTGAAACCATGACGAGTCGATATTCATGTATGCATTTGCCATCCTCATTGACCAGATCATCAATCTTTATATCTGGACTCTGCTTGCCTATCTTGCGGCAGGTTGGTTGATCGCCTTTAAGATCATCAACCCGTGGCAGCCGATTGTGCGGATGATCATTGATGTTCTGGCACGGATCCATGAACCATTATTGCGGCCAGTACGCCGGATTTTGCCCGATTTTGGGGCGCTTGATGTCAGCCCGATTGTGTTGTTTCTTTTGGCGCAATTCCTGCG
>ENA-OQVM01000897-OQVM01000897.1-marine-metagenome-genome-assembly--contig:-NODE-897-length-42399-cov-5.386655_pt1 | contig 42399 bp, 34 predicted proteins | sample MGYA00237776_ERZ505498 | MGnify/ENA primary metagenome ERZ505498 (study PRJEB26159, sample SAMN06265151) | marine metagenome | isolation source: Helgoland LTER site | place: Germany:Helgoland, sampling...
ACTCCCAAATAGCGGAAAAGTGCGACTTCAGCATAGTAGTCTCGTCTCTCACAAAGGTGTCTGGTTTGTACAGGTGCACGGGCACACTGCGCAGGTTCTAGTATATCTGCATGGCGTCGCATGTCACGTGACATGTGACATATGGGGTGTGAAGCTTGAAGGGTGTGTGAGGGCCACGCCGAACCCGGGTAAGCTGCTGTACTATCACATTAATCAGCCCCATTGCGGCTAATCAACGGGCGAACTTAAATTTAACCCTTACTGGTGAGTGCATTTTTATGTCGACGCTAACAATTCGGCCAAAATTATTAAGTCTCATTGCCGGTGTCACCGTAACACTGGCGCTGTTGCCCTGGATAACGTTCGCTTCAGACGGCCCGCTGGTTATTACGGGGAAAATTTACACGGCAGAGGACGCTAACCCTGTGGTTGAAGCGGTGGTGATAGACGCGGGGAAATTCAGTTTTGTTGGCAGTAAGGAAGAAGCCTTAGCGCATGCCCCCAACGGGAGTCGCATTAGAGACTTGGGGTCAGACATTGCCTACCCTGGCTTTGTCGAGGGTCATGGTCACTTTGCCTCACTCGGTCGAGCACTGATAAGTCTCGATTTAACTACGCCAAAGACTTTCACCAGCATGGTTGATCAGGTGGCACAAGCGACAGCGAAGACGCCAGACAATGAAGTCATCCTGGGCCGGGGGTGGCACCAAAGTAAATGGTCTAAAGCCCCCTCACTGACTGTCGATGGCTTTCCAACCCATCGTGGATTATCGGAAGTCAGTCCCAATCACCCGGTGGTGCTTGAGCATGCAAACGGTCACACGTTAATGCTTAACGCTAAGGCCATGTCGGTTCTGGGAATCAACAAGCTCACGACTGCCCCAGAAGGGGGGGTCGTGGTTAAAGACACCCGGGGAATGCCCACGGGTATTTTGCATGAAACTGCAATGGCTCTTGCCGCACCCCTGACGGTTTTTACTGCCGAGTCTGCGACTCGGGCGCTGCTGGCTGCTCAGGATCATGCCATTAAGCAGGGGATCACCAGCTTCCATGATGCCGGTATTGATGCTGTCGAGGTTGAAGCTCAGCAGATCGTCGATGGGGACCAGCGTTTAAAGATTCGCCTGTTCTCTATGATCAGCGCCAGCGATCCAGAATTGACCGAGCACTGGCTCAATACAGCCCCCGTTGTAGCTTCAGAAGATAGCCGCTTAACCCTCAATGCCTTCAAGGTAGTCATGGATGGCGCCTTGGGATCGAGAACAGCTTGGTTACATGAACCGTATACAGATGATCCGACCACCGTGGGTTTGCAAACAGCAGATGCCGATCGGTTGGCCACGCTGATGGAGCGCTCTCGGGTTAATGGTTGGCAAATCAACACCCATGCCATTGGCGACAGAGCAAACAGCGTGGTGCTCGATACCATTGAGCGGGTCATGCCGGAGGGAGGTGACCACCGGTTTCGCATTGAGCACTCGCAACATTTACGCCCTGATGATATTGAGCGCTTTGCGCGGCTTGGGGTGATTGCGTCTATACAAACCATTCATCTAAGTTCTGATCGGCCTTGGGCGATTGATCGATTGGGCCCTGAACGTATTGACGAGGGGGCTTATCTTTGGAGGTCATTGATTGACTCCGGCGTGCATGTTGCCAATGGTACCGATGTGCCGGTTGAGCCGATTAACCCCATAGCCAATTTTTATGCGGCCGTCACTCGTAAAACTTTGGCAGGTTTGCCCTCTGAGGGCTTTGAGTCTGATCAGCGCATGACACGGGCAGAGGCATTACTGAGTCTGACGCAGTGGAATGCCTATGCCGTATTTATGGAAGAGACTCTCGGTTCTATTAGCGTGGGCAAGGCTGCCGACATGACGGTGCTATCCCAAGACATTATGACCGTCGATGAAGACGCCCTGCTTGATACCGAGGTCACGATGACGGTTATTGGTGGCGAAGTGCTTTACCCGGGGTAACGCAGCGATGGTTAACGGTATCTAGGGACAGTGGTGCAGAGGGCGTCAAAGGTAAAACGTTGTTTTGAATACTGCGCCGCATTGAGAAAAGCCTAGCCCTTTTCGCCTGACGGGCTGCACTGAGATTACAGAGATAGCATCTGCTCAGGTGACGTGGCCTTTGGTTATTTTGTCAGGTCTAACTGCAGAGACAAATCCTTGGGTCCCAACAACTCAATAATGAGCGCATATAGAAATACGGCAATCCCTGTCAGTTCGAGCGTTTCCTCAATCCAGTCCAGGAGGCCATAACCAAGATTTGAAGATCCATGCTCACTGACCCACAGTCCTAAAGGTAATTCCATAAACAGCGCGCCGCCTACGTATAAAACCGCTGCTGCAATAAATCGGTTCCGGGTGGGTACGTACAAATTTAGGATGAAACGATAAAAAACCATCCCCAAAATAACCAATATGGCAGAGGCTGGAATTACCCAATCGAAATAGAAAAGACCGTCACCCGTTTGCAGTAAGTGACCCAGGTTCTCATGCAGCTGCGCTGTTTCATCGAGTGATATGTAAGCAAATATGGCAGACAGGGCATACCAGTGCCGGTACGCTTTGTCCCCCGCTTGCCTGGCTGTCTTCGCGATTGTCCATAGCAAGGCGGCACAGATTAAAAGAAGGCTAGAGGCTGCCCAAGTGGGGAGATTCGCTTCCCAGCTTAGGCTCAAAAACGCAACTAAACCCCAAGGATCTTCCCGATCAAGTAAATCGTAAATAACCTCAGCATAGATGCCCATGGCAGATAGCGCGAAAACACAATAAATCAGTAGCCATCGAATCTTGGTGGTCGATAGCGAAATTATCGTGTTCTTGGATTCTGCTGGTTCTACACCTGCTTCTTCTGAACTGACCATATGAATCCATCATACCAAAAGTGCATTATCGACACCGTTAGGGTGACGGCCCACAAGGTGGTGATGTCAAGGTCAATGACTTCTGTCCACAACCCGTACATTAACGTCACGCTTAGAAAGAGCGCAAGCGCCACGTACTTGCCAAATACATAGTGCTGCACGCGGAAAATACGGGCGATATTTGTTTTTTCTCTGGCCCATACGATCCCGAAATATTGCAGGGCATGGAAAAAATTCATGATTAAAAACGCTTCACCCCAGCTATTGAATCCCCAGGCGAAAATGGACACGAAACCTGTGGTGACGAGCAGGTAAACTTTCAGGGGCGATATATGGTAGCCCTGTCTCGCCAACCGGAGTTGGAAAAACAAATAAAACGCGAGAAAAAAACAGCCAAAAGAAATAATAGCCCAGGCGAAATACTGCTGATTACCTTCCATGTAAGCTGGAATATTTGTAAAAAAAGCGGCGCCAAGCTCTTCAAATTCCCAAAAATCGTTGAAGTGGTCCATCATGGTTGCACCGGCAAGTATGGGTCCTGCATAAAGGAGCTGGTTGAGCCACCAATCCAGGCGTCTGCTTAGGGCCGGATTGTTCCCATACTTATTGTCGTATATGCGCGCAAATCCAAAGGTCTGGAGTGCGGAGTGATAGACATCCCAGAAAGTCGCTAGTACTGAAACGCTGATCAATACCCAGTTTGAAGTGAGCATCCCAAAATATAGGATAGGGGGCACGATGAGAAAGCGGCTCTTAAATTGCCCAAAGACATGAGGGTTACCATGACTTCGAAAAAAGACGGCAAACAAGTGTGCATGGATGAAAATGCCCATTAGCAGACCGGCTAAGGTTTGCTCGTATCCCGCGAACTCAATGATGTCATTCGCTACCCAGGAGTCCTTAACGAAATAGCCTAGCAGCAGTGCTATGACAGGCGGCAGTAAAAAAAGCATCCAGTCATAGCTGGGGCTGACAATGTATGCGCTGCGAGGGATCGACCATGACGCTGTTTCTGACACGCTGGCGCTAGCTTTCACTGGATTTTCCAGTCAGATAGGGTTCTCTCGGATCGATACGGTGAAACGTCATGACTATGCTTCGTTATTCAGACACTCAAAGTCTAGCAGAAACTTTAGGCTCATCACTTACCGAAAATCACCAACCCCGAGACTCAAACGTTACGCTGAGAGAGGCTAGGATTTCCATTGGCTTTACCAAGGTTACTGATCACGCCCAATTTTCTGCCAATTCCAGACGCGCTTCTGCAATAAATGGTCACCTGCTGAAGTTATTAGGCTAGTCTTATTGCAGGCACGTTACTGCCTCGAAAATCATAAATCTTAGAGGTATCGTCAGACTATGATGGTAATTCGAAGGGTCATAAACCCGCCCACGGGCACTCGTCACGGCTGCCGAGGCCTGCTGTTGATAGGTCTATGCCTGCTGGCTATGCCGAGCCTAGTGTTGGCGCAGAAGCAGGACGAGGCGCAAACCCCTTACCTGATTGGACGGGGCATGGTGGATATTACCGGCCCAGAGGTAGGCATGCCGCTGTGGGGCTTTGGTCGACCCGACCAGATTGCTGAGGGCATTCATATTCGTCTGCGGTCACGTGCGTTTATATCGGTGCAGGCCAATGACCCCGAGCAGCGTCTGGTCTTTGTCAGCGCCGATTTAGGAAGCATTGATCACCATATGACACTGGAGATTGTTGAGCGCTTGCAGCGGCGCTACGGCAGTACCTATACCTTGGACAATGTCATTATCAGTGCCACCCATACCCATGCCGGGCCCAGTGGCTATTGGCAGTCCCGTACCGATACGGGTCTCGATGGGGGCTTATATCCCGCGCACTTTGACGCGATCGTCAGCGGCATTACCGCTTCTATCGTACAAGCCCATCAGGATCTTCAGCCCGGCCATATTTATATTAATACGGGCCGTGTGGCAGACGCGGGAGTCAACCGGTCGGAGATTGCTTATCGGGAAAACCCCCAGCAGGAGCGCGACCGCTATAGTGAAAACACCAACACAGCCATGACCTTACTCAAGTTTGTGGGCAATGACGGCCCCCTGGGCATGATCAACTGGTACGCACTTCACCCCACGGCGATGAACTATTACAACCGCCTTATTTCCGGCGACCACAAAGGGTATGCCTCGCTGCAAATGGAAAGGCATGAGGGCACGCGCTACGTATCAACTGACGATTTTGTGGCAGCGTTTGCGCAGTCTGACCCGGGAGATGTCACACCGAACACCAACCTCGACAATACCGGCCCGGGGGCCACAGACGTAGAGACCACGCGCATTATGGGTGAGCGCCAGTTGGCTGTGGCACAGACATTATTTGATGAGGCAGACGAGGCGTTAGCAGGGCCGATCGATTCGCGTCGACTGTACGTGGATTTAAGTGATTACGCCGTCAATGACGAATTTACCGGCATGGGCACCCAGCACACCTGCCCCTCAGCCTACGGTTATTCCTTTGCTGGGGGCTCTACGGAAGACGGCGGCGGGCACTTCCTGTTCCGAGAGGGGATGACCGAGCAGAGTGTGTGGCGGGACTGGTTGATTCGGCTCATTATCGGAGCCCCCGAGTGGACCGAACCGGTGAAAGCCTGTCAAAGCCCCAAGGCTATTTTACTGGAGACCGGTAGCGGTGCGCCGCCGCTGCAGTCTCAGATACGCTCAATCACCGTGGCACGGGTTGGCCAGTTGGTGATTCTCGCTTTACCTGCAGAGGTCACTACCATGGCGGGCCGACGTTTGCGTGCCAGCGTCATGGCTGAACTGGGCGACTGGGCAAGGCACGTTGTGCTGGCGGGTTACTCAAACGGCTATGCCGGGTACATAACGACGCCCGAAGAGTATGGGCTGCAACAGTACGAGGGTGGCCATACCTTGCATGGGCGCTGGAGCCTACCTGCCTACCAGCAGATTGCGAGTCAGTTGGCGGCGGCTTTGGAGTCGGGTGCGCCGGTGGCAAATGACTTGCCCTACGACGATTGGCGGGGTAAATCTGTTGGTCAGCCCTTGCCGGCAGGGCCCGAAAATTTGCACCCCAATGGCGCATCGCCGGGGGATGCAGTGGCGCCGCTTGCCGCGAGTTACCGACCGGGAGAGACAATTGCCGCGCGATTTTGGTCGGCCAATCCCACCGCAAATTTCCCCAAGGGGAAAAATTATCTGCTGGTGGAGCGGAAAACTGCGGCGGGTTGGCAGCGGATCGCAGATGATGGCGACTGGAGTACCCGGGTGCGCTGGCAGCTTGAGGCCAACGCTTATATCGCCGAATTAAGCTGGGAGTTGCCGCAGCAAACCCCACCGGGAGCGTACCGATTTTCACACTTTGGTTTTGATGCCACGGGCTCTGCCTTTAGTGGCACTTCTTCCGTGTTTGAAGTTACCGAGTCAGACGGCAGTTAGTAGGCTGGGTGTCGGGCTCGATAGGCTGGGGTTGGCTGCCTCAAGACAATGGTGTTGCGTTGGGCACCGAGAACCTGCCAGTAGACCGACGCAGCGAAAAAACCTTGTACAAGGCTTAGGCGCCCCCGAGCACAGCTGCGCAAGGGGAACGTTTGAGGCTCTTTGTAACCGCTCACCTGCCTATTTGGACAGAGACACCCTGTGATTTTGCCATGCATAATGTGCAGGTTGGGGAAAGCTGGCTGACAATTTGGCCGGGTATTTGGCAGTTGCGCTAAATTGCGACCGGTGAAGTTTACTCTTGAACAAACGAACTTTTTAAACGCACGAAAATAAAAAGATATCCGTTATGAAAACTCTCGATCAAAGCTATTACTGCGGCGCCTCTACGACACAAATTATTTATGAAACGATCGGTGTGTACTTCGATCGCATTTGCAATCAGTACCCCGATAAGGATGCGCTGATTGTTCGCCATCAGGACGTACGGTGGACTTACCGCGAGCTTCAGGAAAAGGTTGATGCATTGGCGGTGGGTTTACTGTCGCTGGGTATAGCACCCGGTGATCGCGTGGGTATCTGGGGCCCCAACAGCCATGAATGGGTCATGGTGCAGCTGGCGACGGCGAAGATTGGCGCCATCATGGTCTGTATTAATCCGGCTTATCGACTGTATGAGCTTGAATTTGCCCTGAACAAGGTGGAATGCAAGGTGGTCATCACCGCAGAGGCATTTAAGACCAGTGACTACCTGGGCATGCTCAACACGCTGGCCCCTGAGCTTGCAAATTCAAAGCCCGGTGCACTTCAGGCTGAGAAGTTACCCCACCTTAGAACGGTCGTTCGGATGGGAACTGCCGAAACCGTTGGCATGCTTAATTTCGGCGCTGTCTGTGGTCTGGGTGGAGAGAAGGAAGGCGATCAGCTGCGGGCATTACAAGGCCAGTTGAAACCCGATGACGCGATCAACATTCAGTTTACCAGTGGCACCACGGGCAACCCAAAAGGTGCCACGTTAACCCACTGTAATATTCTTAATAACGGCTATTTGGCGGGCGAAGCCATGAAGCTTACCGAGGCCGACCGGTTGTGCATTCCGGTACCGCTTTATCACTGTTTTGGTATGGTTTTAGCAGTGCTGGCCTGTGTCTCACATGGCTCGGCCATGGTGTTTCCGGGCGAAGCCTTTGACCCCCTTGAAACATTACAAACGGTCGAGGCCGAGGGTTGCACGGCATTGCATGGTGTTCCCACCATGTTTATTACCGAGCTCGATCACCCCCGGTTTGGCGAGTTTGATCTCTCGTCCCTGCGAACGGGCATTATGGCGGGCGCACCCTGTCCGGTAGAAATCATGAAGCGCGTCATTTCCCAGATGCACATGGAAGATATCCTCATTGGCTACGGTCAGACAGAGGTGAGTCCGCTCAACCATATGACACTCCCCAACGATTCTTTGGAGCGTCGCACTGAAACCGTAGGCCGTGCCGTGCCTTGGGTAGAGATCAAGGTTATCGATGACTCCAATCGTGTGGTGCCCATTGGTGAGAAAGGGGAGATCTGCACCCGGGGATATTCGGTAATGCGTGAGTATTGGAACGACCCCGAACGCACGGCGGAGACGATTGACGAAGCGGGGTGGCTTCACTCCGGAGACTTGGCCACCATGGATGCAGAGGGCTACGTGCGTATTGTCGGTCGTATTAAAGACATGATTATTCGCGGTGGCGAAAATATTTACCCTCGGGAGGTCGAGGAGTTTTTGTACCAGCACCCCGCCATTTCAGAGGTTCAGGTTTTTGGCATCCCCCATGAGAAAATGGGTGAAGAGGTGTGTGCTTGGGTGCAGCTCAACGAGGGCCAGTCAATGACCGAAGATGAACTCAAAGCGTTTTGTCAGGATCAAATCACACACTTCAAAATTCCGCGTCACGTGCGGTTTGTCACCGAATACCCCATGACGGTAACGGGTAAAATTCAGAAGTTTGTGATGCGTGATCAGATGCTCGAGGCGTTGGCCGAATAGGCTTGCAGCATCTTCAGAGGCAGCCGGTCTCAGTGACACGTAACGGTGACTGAGCAGCCGCTCCTGGGATACCGAAAACAGGCTATGGGCGCTAGCGACAGCACCCGCGCCCACTGCGATCGAAGGCACTGACAGCCTCAGTCAACGAATTAAGCACTCTGCAACGCGTTGCGACTCAACGCTTTAGCCGTCTTAGGTGTTGCAGGGTGCCTGTAGTGATTCCTATTGAATCAATGCCAGTGGGCTGCGGGTTAAAAGAAGCCCAACGGACTATCACCATAGCTGATGAGCAAATTTTTCTTTTGCTGGTAGTGGTCAAGGGTCACCTTGTGGCCCTCCCGGCCAATACCCGATTTTTTGTAACCCCCAAAGGCGGCATGGGCTGGATACGCATGGTAACAGTTCATCCATATCCGTCCCGCTTGAATGCCCCGCGCCATGCGATAGGCCTTGTTGGTATCACGGGTCCAAACGCCCGCGCCTAGGCCGTATTCGGTGTCATTGGCAATAGCCAACGCTTCTTCCTCGGTTTTGAAGGTGGTGATGCCAATAACAGGGCCGAAGATTTCCTCTTGGAACACACGCATCTTGTTATCGCCCTTGAAGAACGTCGGCTGAATGTAAAACCCGCCGCCTAGGCCTTCTACCTGCTCAATATTGCCACCAATGAGAATTTCAGCGCCTTCCTCACGGCCTATTTGTAAGTAGCTCATGATTTTATCGAACTGTTCCCGAGAGGCCTGAGCGCCGACCATGGTGTTCACATCCAGAGGGTTGCCTCGCGTGATCTTTTTGGCGCGCTCGATCACCATGGCCATGAAGGGCTCATACATATCTTCATGGATGAGCGCTCGTGAGGGGCAGGTGCAAACTTCCCCCTGATTTAGAAAGCCCAGTACCAAGCCCTCTACCGCTTTGCTAATGAAGTCTTCGCCCTGATCCATGACATCGGCGAAAAAGATATTGGGTGACTTGCCGCCAAGCTCCACGGTGGAGGGAATCATTGTTTCAGCGGCGCAGCGCAAAATGTGATGGCCAATAGCGGTGGACCCCGTAAAGGCTATCTTTGCAATACGGGTGCTGGTCGCCAAGGCTTGTCCAGCCTCGGTGCCGTAGCCATTGACGATATTCACCACACCTGGGGGTAACAGGTCGCCAATAAGTTCCATGAGAACGCAGATAGAGGCAGGCGTTTGTTCAGCCGGTTTCATCACCGTGCAGTTGCCCGCAGCCAGGGCTGGTGCAAGCTTCCAGCAGGCCATTAGCAAAGGGAAGTTCCAGGGAATGATTTGGCCCACGACACCCAGGGGTTCATAAACGTGGTAGGACACTGTTGTGGGGTCTATCTCTGCCATCGAGCCTTCCTGGGCACGAATGCAGCCTGCGAAATAGCGGAAATGGTCTACACATAAGGGCAGGTCTGCGGCGAGGGTCTCGCGCACGGCCTTGCCATTGTCCCAAGTCTCTGCCACGGCGAGCATTTCTAGGTTGGCTTCAATACGGTCGGCAATTTTTAGCAGGACGTTTGATCGTTCGGTGGCCGGAGTGGCGCCCCAAGCATCTTTTGCGCTATGGGCTGCATCGAGAGCTAGGTTGATATCGGCTTCGGTCGATCGGGGAATTTTGCAAAACGCTTCACCATTGACCGGAGAGACATTGTCAAAATAGGTGCCGTCGACGGGGGCAACCCATTGGCCACCAATGTAATTCTCATATTGGGGTTTGAATTGAACAACGGCTCCCTCGGAGCCTGGATTTGCGTAGACCATAGTGACCTCTTTGTTATTAACGTTGTTTATCTCGATCTAAAACAATACCCCTTTTTGGTGCGTTGTAAAAACCACCATAGACTCGAAATTTGCAACGGTATTCACTCAGGGGCGTTCAGATCCATGCCCGCGCACGTCGCCGGCGTTGCGCAATTTTTATATAAAATATTTTTGCGTGGCCAGCGGGCCGCCCAAAATTAATGGACACGACGGCTAAGCGGACTTTATGCGTGGGAAAAAGGTATCACTTTCGCGGTGACGCGAAAGTTTAAAGGTCAATTTTTTTACCGGAAAACCCCATCATAAAAAAACCTGTTTCGAGGTAAACGGTTAGCCCCCAAGAAACCCTGCATAAAGCTTGGCTATTTGATTGAGCCTACGCCTGACTTATCATAAGCCGTCAATCGCTATTGGGTGCTAAAGCATGCTGTAGCTCCTGTGCCACACTCATTGGAATCACTCCCTTGTTTTGAGTAAAGGAAAAGCAGATGTCGAATAGTTTTTTGCCCATAAGAGCTGCCGCTGCCGCTGCGGTTGCTGCTGTAGTCACGCTGATATCGCCACAGTTTGTTTCCGCTGAGGAGTCCGCCTGCCCGCCACCCGCGGTGCGTATTGAGGCTGAAGAAATTACGCCGCTTACGGCAGCTAATTACGCGACCGCCGAGACTCAGTCAATTTTTGCGGGTGCGTATATTAAGAAGATCGCACAGGCGACCTGCACGAGTGGCATGGGCGTTGTGATGCACGAGCGGGTTCCCTCAGATCCCAACCACAAGGCCTTCCCCCGGGTTAACTTCGACACGCTTTACTCTTGGATATTGCTCGACCTCAACTCGCCAGCAACGATTACCCTGCCGGAGACCGGCGGTCGCTATCAGTCGGCGCAAGTACTCAACGAAGGTCACTGGATGCCCTTTGTGGTGACTGAGGCCGGTAGTTTTACGCTGACCCGAGAGAATTCGGGCAGTCGCTACGTGCTGGTGGGTATCCGTACCCAGATGAACATGCAAAACCCTGCTGACATTAAAGAGGCCAATGCGCTTCAGGACTTAGTTCGTGTTGAGCAGGCGGATTCAGGTGAATTGGTGTTCACAGATCGCTGGGACAAAGAGGCGATTATGGCCATGCGTAAGGAGCTACAGATTCTTCGCGATGAAAAGGGCTATAAGTCGGAAGATATGTTCGGCAAGCAGGGTGAGATTGATCACGCGATGAATAATGTCGGTGTGGCTATTGGTTGGGGCGGCCAGCCTAAAGAAGGTGCGGTCTATCTTTTTTATACTCCCGATTCGGCAGAGCATCAGACGCTAACCCTCAACAACGTGCCCCACGCCGCTAATGCCTTTTGGTCACTCACCGTGTACGACGCTGATGGTTTTGTCGCCTCGGAACCCTTCAATATGAACAGCTCCTTCGCCACGGCGAACGCGAGTGGTGAAACTGTGCTCAATTTTGGCGGTGATCCCTCGGCAGACAACTACGTGCCTATTTACCCAGGGTGGAATGCGACATTGCGCATTTATACCCCTCAGGCTGACTACTTTGACGGGTCGTGGGTGCGGCCAGAGCTTGAACTCACGAATTAATTTACCGGGATTTCTTCGATGCTAGCGGGCATTAGGCAGTGGCATTGATCGAGACGCTTCCGATCGCCTCGATATCTGAAGATTGCCGCCTCGCTTTCCCCACTTCGAAGGAACTGAGTCGCGCTTGGGATCTCGGTATCTTTTACTTAAGGCTTCCCGAGGGTCTGCATCTCGACGGTGCGCGGGAATTCGGACGCGGGTTACTCGACGTCGATAGCCCTTATCGCAAGCTTCCCAAGTATGGCGACCTTGAGGGTTTTATTGCCCTTGAAAACAACCAGCAGACCAAGCTGGCACTGTGCCGCCATCACTGGGAGCAACACTACCCTGCAGACATTACACAGTTTGGCCGGGAGCTCGATCGAATCGGCGTTGCAGTCATACGCGAAGTGTTGCGCCAGTCGGGTATTCCTGAGGCGCTTTGGAGCCGCGCTTCGGGCGGGTATGCCGCCGGCGAGGGCACAGCGTTTCTAAACTTTGTTCACTACGACACCCGCAATCCAGACCTGGGGCTGCGCCCTCACACCGACTACGGTTTTGTCACGATCCTCGATGCCACCGCTGTGGGGCTGCAGATTAAAATTGCCGGTGACTTCGTGGATGTGCCTGTGCTCCCCGGCCATCTCGTGATCAACTTTGGCGAAGCGCTGCACTTTATTACCGCTCATTCAGAGCGCTCTGTGGGTGCGGTGGTACACCGAGTGCTGAGCCAAAAATATTCAGACCCGGTGCGCCATGGCATCGTGTATTTTGCCAACCCCGACCTAGACGGCATGCTCTGGCAGTTCGATGCTAAGGGGGAGGTTAAAGGAAGCTCATCGGTTCAGGATCTTTTTACACTTCTCGAGACCAACCTCACCGAGGATCGCTAGCTTCCAGCGAGCCCATCCTAGATCAACGGATGTGGGACGAGGTCTGGGAAGCCGGTGCAGTCATGAGCACGTCATCCCGGGGAATGGACATCCCCTAAGTGTCGGTAGGTGCGAGTCGTATGCCCTCGGCTTCAATGGTGATTTTTCGGGCTTTATACAGTGCACCAATTGCCTGCTTAAACACTTTTTTGCTGACACCAAAGGCCGCGTAAATAGCAGGGGGAGGGCTCTTGTCGGTGAGGGCTAAAAATCCCGAATTTTCGTTTAACTGAGAAACTATTTTTTGCGCAACGTCGTCTATTTTTGAGTTATTAAAGCCCGGCTGATTCAGCGATAGGTCAATTTTTCCATCGTCGCGAATGCGTTGAATATAACCGTCGAGTACCTGCCCTCTACGAATCCTCCGATACAGCTCATTACTGTAAAGCAAACCCCAAAACTGATGATTGATGATTGCCTTAAACCCGAGTTCGGTTTGTTCAGCAATCAGTAAAGACACTTTTTCACCCACCTTCAGGCCGGTTGCCGTGTCCTCAATCCAGTGATCAATACGCGTTGAGCCTGCAGGTCGCCCCTGGTTATCAAGATACACCTTCACAATGGTGAAGTTACCCGGCTTCAACGGGTGATGCTGCTCAGCAAAAGGGATAAACAGGTCTTTGCTAAGCCCCCAGTCCACAAAGGCACCCAGATGATTGACCTCGACGACCTTTAGCCAAGCGACTTGCCCGATGGCAATGTTGGTCTGTTCGCTTGTTTCTACTTTTTCTTTGATGATGAGTACCTATGCTGTTGTGTGTTGCGCAGGTTGCCAATGGCCCTTGGGGGATTAATTAAACAGGCTCCTGCGGCAGGTTAGCCACCGTCCGAATCCGCCGCCTTGCATTCTGACTCAAAGACTTCTGCGGTTGCGCTGGGTGAGGCCGATGGGTGGTTACTAAGACCTACACCGGCAAAACAAACATAATCTTAACAGTTCTCAAAACCATCAAATTTGGGTGCGGCTAGAGAGGCTTCCCTTCTTTTCAGTGGGAACCCATTTACTACTTGAACTGCTTAGCGCCAAACATATTGTTATACGTCTCTTCGGTGGGGTTGCCCACTTTCATATCCTCAGCCATGACCGCGATGCCCCGTTGTACAGCCGGCCGCATGGCCACGGTCTCAGACCAGCGCTTGACGTTGGGATACTGCGTAATATCAATGCGGTGCATCTCCTGTTGCTTAGGCATGGTCCAGGGAAAGGTGGCTACGTCGGCCATGGAGTAATTCGAACCCGCCAAATATTCCGATTCACCCAAGCGTCGGTCCATAACCCCGTACAGCTGTTTGCACACATTGTGATAGCGTTCCTTGGCCAGCGGCACATCCTCTGGACAGTAACCCTGAAAATAACCATTCTGGCCAAACATAGGGCCCACATTGCCCATCTGAAACATTAGCCATTGAATAACGTCGTAGCGTGCCACCGTGTCTTGCGGCCACAATTTGCCGGTTTTTTCAGCCAGATACATAAGAATGGCGCCCGATTCAAACACCGTATAGGGCTCACCCTGAGGGCCGTCGGTATCGACAATGGCCGGTATGCGGTTGTTGGGGCTGATGGCAATAAACGCCGGGTCGAACTGATCGCCTTCCAAAATATTTATGGTGCAAACCTCATACTCGAGCTCAACCTCCTCGAGCATGATGGCAGTCTTGTGGCCGTTGGGCGTTGGCCAGTAATAATGCTTAATCATTTTTGAGCACCCTGGGCTGCCAGTACCTCCTGAACATTCTTTTGCAGAAATGCTGCCGAGTCGTCGCCTTCAAAGTCGCGATTGTAGTGGCTCGTTACCGAGGGCCGTTGGATAGATTCTTCCCACCAGGCTTTCAGATTAGGGCGCCCATCGAAACAATCAAAATCCGGGTACAGGGGGTCTTTTGCGTCGTAAAAGTTCACCCTAAAATCCATATAGCTAATTGCGTGAAGCATGGACGCTTGGCCAATGTCGAAGCCATCGAAGCCCTGCTTGCAGGCGGCTTCTAGGGAATCACAGCCGCGAATAATCTTCGGCCAGATCCACTCGAAAAATTCAATGCGCTGATTTTCTTCGGGATTCCAACCCTCCATGACCAGCATGACCGTGGTCTCAAACATGGTGTCTGCCAGAGCAAGGCGAGTAATGGCGTCCCAGCGAGCAGGTCCTGCAGGGGGGTACAGGTGATTGCCAGATTGGCTCATGCTGTCGACGCACTCAACAACGGCCTGACTGCCATACACCACTTGGCCACTGTCCAGCGCAAGGGTTGGTACTTTGTTCAGCGGGTTTAGTGCGGCGATTGAATAGGCATCGCCCTGATCTTCCCCCGCGCGATTTTTGAAAGGGTAGGTAGGCACAAAGGTGACCTCATCCCACAGGCCGGCTTCATGAATCGTGACGAGGACCTTATGAATAAACGTATGGAACGGGGAATAAAATAATTTCACGGGACTTTCTCTCTAGCATATTGTTATCAGCAAGGTTTCAGCATAGCAGTTATCGTAGCGGTTGCAGGTGTAATCTTTCGCGGGGTTACAACCCAGCTTTGGTCAGAGGTGATGTTGGCCTCCACGGTTAAACCCTACGAGGCTATTTGTCTGGGGCCTGCCTGATTTTATTTGATATGGGCCACATGCTGGTTTCCCGTCCCGCTAAGGCACTGGTGTTTCGTCGCAGGGGCCATTCGTCGTCAGCGCCCCCGTCAAGATAATGAAAGATAGGCGCTGGGAGATTTTTTTTGGCCGCTTTTCTGAGCTCTGCAATATTGAAATAGCGATCAAGTTTCGGCATGACGTACCCATGCCCATCTCAACAGAAGGCAGTGCCGGTGCAAATGATTATCGCCTATCACGCCATAAACCCGCTTGATAAGGTTTTTCTAACTGGGCCAGTATCGAACAAGAAATATCCCATTGGATATTGGGTCGGCCTCGTTAGCCCCTTGCCACTCAAATTTGTAGGCCACTCGGAAACCTTCCTGTCTACTTTCGACAGTAGCGATTGCCATTCGTAGCGTTACCAAATCGTTTGCCGTGACTGGGCGCACTACCCGAAAGCGATCACTGCCCACAAAAAGCGCTTTAAGATCTATTAATTCAATATGTTGAAAAAAAGTAGAGTGTACCAAAGCAAAGGTCAGCGAACCTGGCGCGATTATGTTGGTGAGCCCGGCCTCGTGGCATTGGTCCTCATCGAAATGGAACCAGTCAAGCTGGTCGAGGCTCTTGCAGTAGGCTTGGATTCGATCGCTATCGATTATTACAGGTTGTGACTCAAACAGAGTTTTGCCAACGCGGCTTTCGAAATCTCTTTGGGTTTGCAATATTGTCTTCATGAATCTCTACTGGCACCCCCATTATCGTCGACATCAGTCATTAGTCGCCCCAAGGGTGGAAGCCTAGCAGTGCACTCACCAAGCAGCACGTGTCCATGCGTGCAATTAGGTCGTCTTTTTTAAAGTTTTTGGTCCATCCTGTGTGCCTTCAACTACGCCAATAGCTAATCGGGGATTGATTCATCAGACAAAAAGCGGATGATGAGGGGATCGAATACTGGCTAAGTGCATTCCATCCTTTTTATGATCGCGCAGAAATTTTCGACTATTGGTCCCCTAGGTGTCGTTATCTGGCAAGCGCTGGAGGATTTAGGTATTGAACCTGAGCCCTTATTCGCAGAGGCTGGTATTGAGGTAGGGCCGCTGCTTGACCCTAATACTCGGATCGCTGACGGCGCTTTTCGAAATTTGTTGCAAGCGATTGAAGCGCAGGCCTCGGCTCGCACCTTTGGATTACATTTGGCGAAGTTTATCCATCCCACCACTTTTTACAGCTTGGGCGTAGCTGCCTATTGCAGCGCCACAATGGGTGAGTATCTTGAAAAAATGGTGCGTTACTACTCTGTGGTGACTACCAATGATGTGATGTCTCTGGTGAAAGAGGTCGGTGAATGTGCGCTGCACTGGACGACGCATAATCCAGAGCCGTTTCCTCCAATCCGTGAAGATGGCATTGCTGCCATCTTCGTAACGATTCTTCGCATAGCAAGTCAGAACGAATTTCGGCCCCGCACTGTGTCTTTGGCGCGCCCTTTCCCTGAGGATGAGGCGTCGCACTACGAGGACTTCTTTGGATGCGAGGTCCTTTTTGGTGCGCCTGAGACCTCAATATCTTTTGACCCTCAACTGCTTAAATTGCCTTTGGTTGGTGCAGATCCACAGCTCGCCCAGTCTTATGACCAGCTGACCGAACAATATATAGCTAAGCTGGAAAAAGCCGATTTCCCAGCGCGGGTTCGCAACGAATTGGTGAGACTACTGCCCACTGGTGTATCTGGAAAAGATGCTGTGGCAAGCGTACTGTGCGTGAGTACTAGGACGCTATACAACCGTCTTGAAGAGGCGGGTACTACCTTTCGTGAGGTTCTGGATGAAACTCGCAAGCTGTTGGCTGAGGATTATCTGACAAAGGGTTTACCGGTGAACGAAATCGCTTACCTTACAGGCTTTTCTGACACTGCAAATTTTTCAAGAGCCTTTAAAAAGTGGACGGGGCTTTCACCGATGACCTACCGCATTAAAGTCGCACTCAACGACGAATCCTAAAACACAACAATCTTGCCGGTATTGATACGACATCAGCACGAACTGCTTCTTAGGCTGTGGCAATAAGAGCAGAGCAATTGCGGATGGGTTGTGGCATCAGCTAATTACACAGATTTATTGAATAAAGCTTTGGCTGATATCGGTGATGCAGTCGCGGTCGCCGATGTAACGGGGGAGTTTTACAGCGGTCACGCGTTGCGACAGCGTATTGAGGGTATTGCCAGTCTGTTGCGAGCCTCTGGGCTAGAACGTGGCGATGGATTGGCACAGCTTGCAAGTAATTGTGTAGACGCTTTTGCCGTTATGGCAGCCTGTCTGCGCGCGGGCGTTCGTTACACGCCCCTTCATCCTCTGGGTTCTTTGGATCAGCAGCGATTTGTTGTCAATGATTCCCAAGCCAAGCTGTTGGTCATTGATTCTGCAGCATTTGCAGAGTGGGGTGCCCGATTAGCCGACGCCTTCCCCAAGCTGGCCGTGATCACGCTTTCCCGGGCAAACTTTGGTGAGTATCTGGGGGATTTATTAGTTGATCGGCCTTGGCTGGATGATCAACAAAATAGCGAAGATATTGCATGGGTTAGTTACACCGGTGGTACCACGGGTGATCCTAAGGGGGTCATGCACACACAGAGAGGTATGGGGGCGACTGCTGAGATTGCGCGAGCTGCGTGGCAGTTTCCCGAGCAGCCGCATTTTTTGGCGTGTTCACCGATCAGTCATGCGGCGGGATTTCTAGTGCTGCCAGTTTTGATGCTTGGCGGACGCGTTTCGCTGTTGCCTAGGTTCTCGCCCGAGCCGGTGATTCGATGTATTGAGAATCAGGGCGTCAATACACTCTTTCTAGTGCCCAGTATGATCTACGGACTTCTCGATCATCCTGGCGTTGGTCAAAGAGATCTGAGCAACTTGGAGCACATTATTTATGCGTCGGCGCCCATCGCACCGGAGCGGCTTCGCGAAGCCCTCCACCTTTTCGGTCCTATTTTACACCAGTGCTACGGTCAAACGGAGAGCATTCATATTACGTGTATGACACACAAGGAACACAATCCATCGGTGAGTAGGCGGCTTGAGAGTGTGGGGCGAGCGACTCTCGGTATGACGGTGTCGGTCGTTGATGCTCGCGGTAGCGCCTTACCCCTGAAAGAGGTGGGTGAAATATGCGTTAAGGGGCCAAGTCTCCTCGCGGGTTACTGGCAACGCCCCGAGGCTAGCGCTGAAGCGCTGCAGTCGGGGTGGCTTCATACCGGCGATGTGGGATTTATGGATGAAGAAGGGTTTCTGTTTATCGTTGATAGGCTCAAGGACATGATTATCAGCGGCGGCTTCAATATCTATTCACAGGACGTGGAGCGGGCATTGATGGCGCATGACAGCGTTGATGTTGCGGCGGTCGTTGGACTGCCGGATCGTAAGTGGGGCGAGCGGGTGCACGCGGTAGTGGTGCTAAAAGCAGGCCGGGAGTGCTCAGAGGAAGAGCTGATTGGCTTTCTGAGGCAAAGTGCGGGCCCCTTGCTAACCCCAAAGTCCATCGAATTTGATAGTGCTTTGCCGCTTACCAACCTTGGAAAGGTAGACAAAAAGGCCATTAAGCTGCGGCTTGAAGCGGTGTAGGGCCCTGAAAATTTGCCTGAAATGACAAATCCACTTCATAAACATACCGTATAGTAGGTATGTATGAAAAAGCCACGGTAGGAAAAAAAATGTCGCAGCCAATGACAGCGGTTGATCCCCAAGAGCAGGCGCTACTAGAACGCATACACGCCGGCGAATTGATCGAGGATATGCAGGAGTTGACGCCTCGCTATCGCGCAATTCTGGAGCGAACCCTCGAGATTGCTGCGCAGTCTGAAGTGACGGTGCTGACGTGGGCTTACACCGCGTTCAGAGTTGCGCCAGATATCGGGGCCAAAGTCGCGATCTGTGGAACCATTCAGGACGAAGTGGGACATGCCCACCAACAGGGCATGCTCTTTGAGCGCTTTGGTTTTGATATGCAGAAGGTCGCTTTTGAGGCGGATCCCAGAAAATACTGGTCGCTGCCCATTATGGAGTTTCCTGTCAGAAATTATGCAGAGTTTGTGGTTTCACAGGCATTCCTCGATCGAGCTGGTCGTTTTACGACGTGGGACATCGAGCTCAATTGCAGCTTTGCGCCCTATCGGCGGACGTTAAAAAAAGTCAATTTTGAGGAGGCTTATCATTTTCGTCATGGCGCGATGTGGACGGAGTTCTATTTCAATCAGAACGATGAGACTAAAGAACTGGTTGAAGATGCCGTCCGCTGGATCTTTCCCTGGGGTTACCACTGGTACGGACGTCCGGACGATTTAAAGGGATACCCGGATCAGCTGAACTACAAGGTTCGCGCGTGGAGTAACGACACCATGCGCAATAAATGGCTCCGGTCAGCGACTGACTTTGCTGACCGGGTCGGCCTCAAGGTGCCTGCAGAGAAGGACGAAGAAACCGGTGAGTATCGTATTACCGATATGCCTTACCCAATGACCTTTGATGCAGGAGCCCATGATTGGGAATGGGAAGAGACCAGTTGGGATCGTGCTATCGGCAAGTTCAAGTCTGGTGGGCCGATGCGGCCCTCCTGCTACGAGCGTTTGCAGCGGGAAGAGTGGGGTGATCAGTTGTGGTAACCGAAGGCGCCGTGGCTGAGGTCCTCAATGGTGTGATGGATCCGCACATGAACGTTAGCCTCCCTGATATGGGCATGGTCCGAAGAATTACGGTTTCAGAAGACGGTGATGTCGATGTTGGGTTGGTGTTCCCGTGCGTGGGTTGTCCGGCTTGGGATTTGATCCAAAACGATATCAAGCGTTCGGTTGGCGCGCTTGCGGGCGTGCGCTCCACCAAAGTGAGGGTTGAGTGGCAACACGAATGGAGCCGGGACGACATCGTTCCCGAGGCTCGACTTATTGCACGTGAACATGGTTATTGCATCTAGGAGCTAAAGGTGGGTTTAGTCACGCAAAAAACAGCGCGCAATACCATGGACTGGGACTATTTTGAGGTATTTGCGCGGGAGGAGCTTGACGGACCCCTGTTTCATTTGGGCTCTGTCAGTGCGCCAAACAGGGCTGCAGCGGTGGGCCAGGCAAGGATGGTGTACTCGGAAAAACCCTGGGTAGAAATGTGTATTTGTCCTCGTGCCGAGGTGATACCGGTGATCTCGGTTAACGACATGATCGGGATTGCTTAAGCCGTGGCTGAGGGGCGCGATAGCACCAAGGGTCGTTCTAGCAGCCTGACAGAGTTGTTCGGGTTGCAATACGACGCGACCGTCGCCTGCCCTTGGTGTGGATCGGAGAGCACGCGTGTTTCGAATCCCTTTGGCGGTACGGTGTCGGAAATGAGTATGCAGTGTAATCAGTGTAAGGCTACTTTTGGATGGATGAAGTGGCAGGACAAACTTCCCGGGCAGTAGTTCGGGGCAGCGAGTGGGAGAGAGAGATGTCTGGAACAGACAAGGCGTTGATGCAGGAGTTACTGTGTATTGCCGATACCGACTGGGTGTTAGGACACTGGTATATCAAAGTGATGCTCAATGGCCGCAGTCTCCCCGATTGCACAGCATTCGCGGGTATGGGGCAGGACAGCCTGGGCCATACACGGGCGATTTTTCGGCTGTTGGAAGATCGTCTTGGACTGCCCGAGCACCAGCTTGAGTTTGGTCGCCAACCTAGCGAATTACATGATCTTGAGGCGTTGTCGCTTCCTCCACAGAACTGGGGTGATTTCCTCGTCACTGCGTTCTTGGCGGAATGTGCAGTATGGCGCCTACTTTCAACCTTTTTAGAGGGGAGCGACAAAGCGCTATCGGGCATGGTGAAGCATTTTGGCAAGGAGCTCTATTTTCACCGGTTGGGCCTCGAGGGCTGGATGACGGCGACTAGCAATGAAGAGCAGGACGACATGCGGCAGTCACTCGCCATACGGGGGCCTACGGTAGCGCGCTGGTTTGGCGATGTTGCTGCAGCGGATTTGCTTTTAGACGCAGGTATTAGAGCGGCGTCACTTGAATCTGCACGGTCAGGTTTTATAGACGATGTGGTCGATGTGCTGGCTCAAGCAACGGGCTTGGAGCCGACAGAAATACAATCGAAGCTGCGTTGCGAGTGCCCAGATGACTGGGACTCAGTGCGACGCAAGTGCCGCGGTGCAACTGTACCGCCAACTTTGTGGGAGTTCATGGTACCGACAGATCCCGACACCGTGACTCTGAGGCGCCCCCTCGCTGTCAGCGTTGACGACAATCTCGATTTAGTTGACCGCGCGGAGTACAGCCATACCGATTACGCATAAACCCTGACCACTGGCCGGCTTAAAAAATAAAAAGAGGAGGGAGCCAATGACAAAACCTGGTCTCGCGATTGTAGGGATCGCGGAGGTGCCCACGCGCCGTGATCCTGAGCGTCAGCGCTGGGATATTCTGCTGGATGTCTGTATGGGAGCGATTCGTGACGCGGGAATAGATAAGAATCTTATCGGTGCTGTCATTTCGAATAATCCGATGGCGCAGCCCTCGATGCAAAATGATATGTCGCTGGGAAAAATTCCCGAGGTCATGGGCCTGAAAGGCTGTCGCGACATCGCAATTTGCAATGCGGGGGGCGCATCCACAACCAACTGTTTGCGGCTGGCAGAGCAGCACATCGCCAGCGGTCAGGTAGACTACGTACTGATTCCACACACCACTGTTCAGTCCGATATGCCGCCTCAGGACCTCATCAACTTCTTTGCTACCGCACCCCTCGATAAGCAATTTGAATATCCGTATGGCGTAAGTTTTAACGGATCAATGGGTCTTATTACTCAGCGCTACATGTATGAGACCGGTGCAACGGAGGAAGAGTTAGCTTCTGTGACAGTTGCTTTACGGGCCTGGGGCGCCCTCGATCCGCTGTCTATCTTTTATGGTAAAACCGTAACCTTGGACGACGTCATGAACTCTCGCATGATTAGCACACCATTGAAGGCTAAGGAATGTAATTTGCTGGCAGATGGTGGCGGAGCGATGGTGGTCACCTCATGGGAAAAGGCTCGGGAGTTAGGTGATAAGGCGGTTTACAAATTGGGACATGGCACCCGTTTTATGAGTGCTACACCCATGCTTCGCGAGGATGTGTTTCACCGCCAAGCTTACCGCGAGTCCAGTCGCGACGCGTTGTCCCAGGCTGGGCTGTCAATCCACGATATGGACCTCAGGCAGATCTATGGCGCCTACCCCTATACGCAATGTAGCGCGCTCGAGGGTTATGGCGTTTGCGAGGACGGACAGGGAGCAAAGCTCTGGGCGGAGGGACGTTGTGGTCCCGGAGGCGACTTGCCCTGCACGACCATGGGCGATGCCACTGGAAGAGGACATACAGGCAGTGGCGTCAGTATGGCGTTCTACCTCGATAGCGTCCGCCAATTGCGCGGCGAGGCCGGGGATCGTCAGGTCGATCAATGTGAACACGCGATTCTGACCACTTCCGGTGGTTCCGTGATGAATACCTGCACCACGGTTTTTGGGAGGAAGCCACGATGAGCGACTATAAAAAGCCGTTGCCCGAAATACAGCCTTATAGTCAGCCCTTCTGGGACGGGACCAAAAAGGGACTTTTACTCATACAGCACTGCAATGCCTGTGATGCCAATATTTTTTATCCGCGCCGCGACTGCCCAGATTGCTGGAGTCAGGACTTGGGATGGATTAAAGCCTCCGGGCGTGCGACGGTTTATACGTATTCCGTAACCTATGAGGGTGTGGAGCAAAAATTTGTGGAGGATTTGCCGATCATTTTGGCGTGGATAGATCTGCCTGAGGGAATCCGCATGCACACCAACCTAGTGGAATGCCAGCCTGAGGACGTCGCCATTGGGATGGAGGTCGAGGTAGTCTTTCGCTCGATTACCGAGGACATCACCCTGCCTTTTTTTAGACCGGTATAGTCTATGAGCGACGTCGGCTGGGGGTTGTGGGGCAGCTGGGAGGAGACCGAGGCATGCCTCAACACGGTGGTTGGTGAATGGTGGGGTCCGGACCCTGTTGAGCCGGGCAGTATCCGCCGTTGGCTTGAGCCCAAGGAGTTTGACTGCGCAATTCATACCGATGTCGGCGCTGCTCGTGCCGTCGGTTTTCCAGATCTGGTGGCGCCCGCTTCGATGGTGTTTAGCTATGGTGTAGCGCCTTACTGGTTACCCGGAGATTCCTCGAAGTCTATCGACGATGAACCCACCCAAATACAGATACCGGTGATCTTTAATGTGCCCGCGCCTTGTAATAAAAGTTTTGCCACCAGTATGGAAGTCGAGTTTAACGAACCGTTGTATCCGGGTGACGTGGTTGGATGCGTTAGCAGACTAATCGATATTCAGCGCAAAACGCTGAAAGTAGGCCCCGGCGCATTTCTTAGGCAGGAAGATACCTATACTAAGCAATCGGGAGAGGTTATTGCGGTGGCTAATCTCGATATCTTCCGCTTCTATGTGGAACAGGGCGTGACCAAATGACCGAGAAACTTGCCAAAGCTCCGGCGGTTGGAGACGTGCTACCTGCCATTGAAATTCCCATTACCTTACAGCGGCTAGTTATGGAAGCAGGGGCAAATCGAGATTTTTCACTCATGCACCATGATTCTGCTGTGGCGCAATCGGCCGGTGCCAGTGCAGCTTTCGCTAATACCTTTTTCCTTATGGGTATGTTCGAGCGGCTCGTGCGTAACTGGGCTGGGTCTTGCATACGATTTAAAAAAATAGGGCCGCTAAAGATGCTAAATTTCAATGTGGTGGGGGATACGCTTTTATTTCGGGGTAAGGTTGTCGCTATTGATGAAGTAGAGCGAGGGGAAAAATGGTTGTTGAATCTCTGGTGTGAAAGTGAGCGAGGCCAAACGACGACCTGCATGGTAGAGGTGATAAAAGAATAGAGACAGGGGGATGAAATGAGGCAAGTAATTTCGGCAGCGGCACTTCCCGCAGGGGAATCCGTCTCAATGAGTAGCATTCAGGGCGTTGCGACAACACTCGACAAGCTGGGTGTCGATACCCACGGCGTGCTCATGGAGGCGGGTGTGGCTCCAGAGGCCTTGGCTCAGAGCTTTGAACGTGTGCCGATCCAATCACTATCGCAAATTATTTCTAGAGCAGTGAGCTCGGAGCTGGGGCCGTTGTTTGGATTAAAATTTGCGGAGAATGTGCACGCCACAACTTACCACTGCTACGGTTTGATGCTTATTTCATCGCCCACACTTAGACAGTTTTGTACCAGATTAGCCCGTTATTATGCATGGGTCACCACTAACAAGTCGGTGTCATTTGATGTGGTTAATGGCAGAGCGATGCTTGTTTATCACTGCCATGAGGAGGCCGGTGACAGTCCTATGGCGCGCCTTGCGCGGCTCTCGGGTTGGGCGGCTACCTGGGTCCGAATGCTGAGAATGGTCTCTTCGCCCGGCTTTGCGCCTGTTGAAGTGCAATTTTCGTCACCGCCGCCCTTGGGTTTTGTGGATGATTATGAACACTATTTTCGCTGCCCGCTGAAGTTTGGAAGTGCCATTGACGCCTTGTGCTTTGACGCTTCTGTGTTGGATGAGCCATTGGCGGGTGGTAATGCCGAGCTCGCAAGACGAAGTGAGCGCCAGGTTTTCGATCATCTTCGGCTCATGGGCTCTGTTGATCTCGAAACTCAGATTCGAATGGCACTTTTTGAGCTTTTGCCCATGGGGGCTTATGACAGGCGGGACATCGCCGCATGGTTGGGTATGGAGGATTGCCGTCTCAAAGTTGCACTGCAGCAAGCGGGGCTGAGTCATCACCAGATTGTTCTAAGGACGCGTCAGGAATTGGCGGCGGAGCTGGTATCCCATTCCGGTAAGTCGATTAACGAAATTTCTTATCATTTGGGCTTCAGCGACTGCAGTAACTTCGCCCGTAGCTATAGGAAGTGGTTCGGGTGTTGCCCGTCAGAGCGACGCGCCGGCGGGGTTTGATGCATGCAGCCAGCCAGACGCAGTAACGAGGAGCGACGAGAGCAAAGTGTTCAGCACGTGCTGGCTGCTGCTCTGCAACTTTTTGTATCACAGGGCTACGAAAACGCTACTATCGATGCCATAGCGGCAAAAGCTGGGCTCACCAAAGGTGCAGTGTATTTTTATTTTAAGGGCAAAGTGGCTTTGCTCCATGCACTGTTGGACGATGCCGAAGCTTTGTATGCAGGGATTTTTGAGCAAATGCGAACTTCTCGTGAGGGCCCGGTAGAGCAATTGAGCATGTTTGTGGATTGGTGTGCGGAGACCGGCGCTAAAAATCAGGAGCTGCTGGTACTCCCCATACTGGTTTCCCTTCAGGCGATGGGTAAGGAGCCGGCTGTAGCGGAACATGTTCGTAAGATGTATGACCGCTACCATGAGGAGATGAACCGCATAGCCACTGAAGGGCAGGCCCTTGGCCTGTTTGACGACAAAGTCGCGATCAAGGAACGGGCGGCGGTCTTGGTGGCTCTTACTGACGGTATGTTGCTTGAGTGGTATCGATTTGCAGACACCCTCGATGGCAGGGCTCTGGCGGAAAGTGCCAAAGCCCAAATTTTGCATGGTTTGGGTGTGGCGTCCTAACCGCTCAATACCTTTGCTGATTTATGCAGGGCGTCTTCAGCCTCGTTCCAAATCATGGTCTTCCAGTCATCAAACTCCGGATACATGACTCGGCGTAGTTCCTCTTTGATCGCCTTGCCCTGTTCGGACTGCAAATCTCCGTAGGCATGAAGCCAGTTATCCTGTTGATGAGCGCCCAGTACTTCATCGGGAGGGTAAGTGCCATATTCAATGACAAAGGCATAGGTTTGTTTGTCCGGCAGAATCCAATCCATTGCTAGAACAATAGGCCCTTCCGGATCAACGGGGAGATCCTCATCGAAAGCTTCTTTGACGGCTGTCGAGCGCATTGCTGATCCAAACTGGGTATTGAGGACACTAAAGCGCGGGTCATTCTCAGGATAACCGTGAACAAGATAAGGAACGCCGTAGGGCCCTAACCCTGTATGAATGTCAATGAGCAAGACGGTTTTCTGATCCTTCAGCCAGCGCCTCAGTCCAGCCACCATGACTTCCTGAGACCAAGCAGGCTTGGTGTCACCATAGAACAGGCCATCGGCATGAGTCCGTTGACCGCCCAGCATCGCCGCCATATACGCCACTGCGCCGTGCGCCTCGCGATAATCCTCGAGCACTCTCTTGGCATCCGGGTCATCGATTGCTCGCGGCACAAACGCATCGTGTAAAGCGTCGTACTCTGGGTTGCCTCGCAGCGGCTGATTGAAATCAACATAGTTGCGATTCAGGTCCACGTTACCTTCGGTGGTTCTTCGGGTCCATGCAAAGCCATAGGGATTATGGGCGTGAACCAGAACGATGCGGTGGTTCGCGAACAGCTCACGGAACTCGGGTGAAGTGAGAAACCCCAATTGGCAGGCAGATCCGGTATAGCCCTCTGGACCATGGGTGCCGCTGACAATAACTAATGCAGTAGCGGCATCGGCCGGCCCACCCACTGCAAAATCCATGGCCAGCTCTTCGCCAGCCGGGCCTGAAATGTCCAGCACCTGAGAGTGGATACTAAAGCCGCAGTCATTGGCTGCGTCCAGAAAGCGCTCACGGGCCTCTGAGTAGGATTTTGAAAACAGAGTCGCTGAATCCATAACGCAAATTCGCTTGGCAAGTGAACACTTAGCATGTCCGTCGCCATACAGGTAAGCAAGCTCCGAAAGTTGAATGACAGGATATTTGCTGAAATTGCTATCTACCCGTAGTGTGTATTTGGTCAAGGTAAACAGGCTTCGAAAATAAAAAAATGATGATCTGACCCTGTGCTGACGCGAGTGTTCTATTAAAGAGCCCTATAGATCACGGGGTAGGGTGCGAAGAAAAGCAGATGGAGGTGGTATGCAGGCGCGTCACAGCTTGGTTCTGGCAAGTTTTTTTGCGCTTTTCATTGCTTATTTAGATCGAGTCAACATCTCTGTGGCGGCCATTGCGATGCAAGAAACGCTGGGCTGGAGTGAAACGGAGAAAGGCTTCGTATTATCCTCTTTTTTTATCGGCTACATGGCTGCGCAAATTCTTGGAGGAGTACTGGCCGATAAGTATGGCGGAAAACGCGTTCTAATTTGGTCAATGGTAGCGTGGTCAATATTTACTATTCTGACACCTATTGCGGCATCGGCTTCATTTTTTGCGCTCATTCTGATCAGAATAGGTCTTGGCCTTGGCGAGGCGCCTCTCAGTCCAGCGGTGCTCAGTTTGTTCGGGCGCTGGATTCCGGAAAATGAGCGATCCAGAGCGGTCGCTATTTATTCTAGTGCCGCGATAGCGGGTACTATCGCTGCGTTGTTGGTGACCGGTTTTACTGTTGCGCGATTTGGCTGGCAGTCAGTGTTTTACGTTTTTGGGGCCGCGGGCCTCATTTATGCGCTCTGGCTCAACCGTACTATTCATGAGAGTCCCGACTTGCATCCAAACGTATCCTCCAGTGAGCGCGCTCTGTTGGCGGGTAGTGTTATTTCTGAAGACCGTGCCCCGATTCCCTGGAAAACCATTTGGTCCTTGCCAGCTATTTGGGCGCTGTTAGTCACCTTTTTTTGCACCAGCTGGAGTTTGTATGTCTTCATGTCGTGGATGCCCAGCTACTTTACTTCGGTTCATGGGCTCGATATTGGCAGCGCGGGGATCTACACCATGGCTCCCTGGGCGGCCATGTTTGTGATGATGAATGTTGCCGGATGGATCGCAGATGGTCTGATTTCTCGGCGGTGGAACATTACCACCGTCAGAAAGATGATGCAGACCATTGGCCTGTTGGGTTCGGCGGCTTTTTTGCTCGTAACTCGCTTTGTGACGACACCCGAGATGGCGCTACTGTCACTTTGCGGTGCACTGGGATTGCTGGCCTTTGCTTACTCCGGTTCTGCACCGAATGTGCTCGATATTGCGCCGCGATTTGGTGGTGTTGTTTTTGGGGTGATGAACACACTTGGTACGCTGCCGGGCATCATTGGAGTTGCGACGGCGGGATGGTTGGTGGACACCACGGGTTCCTACGACTCTGTGCTGTTGCTCGCGGCGAGCGTGAGTGTGTTTGGGGCAGTGGTTTATATTGTTTTTGGGAGTGCTAAACAACTCATCGAGTGAAATAGAGGCTTTCAGGCCGTTGGTGGATGGGTGATTGTAGCGGGCGGCTCAAATGCTTTTAGGTGCGGTAGGGGGGCGTCATATTTCTCGATCTCGACCATACAGGTATGCGCAGAGCAACCTTGAGCCAACATGGAAGTGCCCATGTCAGGCGTCAGTGCATTTGGGTTGCCGTGAACCTCAAGTGTCTCACCATCAATTTTTTGGGAGTCAAACCAAGCTCCTGTGGGCAACTCGATAACGCCGGGCATAATGGCTTCTGAGATGAGCACCCCGGCGAGACAAGCGCCTCGTGCATTGAATATTTTGACAATATCACCTTGCTTAAGTCCGCGTATCACTGCATCCGCTGCGTTGAGGCGAAGGGTTTCCCGGCCAGATATTTTTGAAACTTGGCTTGACCGAGCATGATCGAGTTGACTGTGGAGCTTGTGTTTGGGCTGATTTGACACTAGATGCAGCGGGTACCTTTGGGATGGGTTCCCCAGCCATTCGTCTCGATCGTACCAGCGTGGGTGGCCCCGGCAATCTGGATACTGAAAGGCGTCAATCTTCTCAGAAAAAATCTCGATTTTTCCGCTAGGGGTTCTCAATGGGTGAGCGTTCGGATTCTGACGAAATTTTTCGAGCATGAATTCAGCGCGGGGGAGTTGATCTCCAAAACTGATTTGCTCACCTTGCCAAAATTCATCGAAGTCCGGAAGTGAGATCGCCTGCGCGGCCGCATTACTTTTTGTCTCCTCATACAGACACCGCACCCAGGCCATTTCGTCGCGATGCTGGGTAAATGAAGGCGCAAACCCCAGCTTCTCTGCAAGAGCGGAAAACACCGCGTAATCACTTCGAGAGTTGGCAAAAGGTGAGGTCGCGGCATGCATGGGAGTCAGATACTCATCGTAGGCACTACCCCCCACATCATTGCGCTCTAAAAAAGTACTGATCGGAAACACAATGTCCGCGTGCTTTGCAGTAGCGGTCCAAAACGATTCATTAACAATAATGGTTTGTGGCTTCTGCCAAGCGCGGCGCAAACGATTAAGATCTTGGTGATGGTGATAGGGGTTGCCGCCAGCCCAGTAGATGAGCTTTATGTCTGGGTAGGTTAATCGTTGACCATTGTAGTTGAAGCTCTGCCCGGGCTTTTCCAGCATATCGGCGAGTCGTGCTACGGGGATAAAGTGGTTTTCAGCGGTGATGCGCTCTCCGACTTCTTCGCCAAATGCGCCAATCCGGAAGTTGGGAATCTTTCTGCTGCCAAAACCCATATTGTGGATGCAGCCATATCCATACCCGATCCCTGCTCCAGGTCTGCCGATAAATCCCAACATTGCTCCTAGTACGGTGACCATCCACCAGGTTTGCTCGCCGAATAGTTGTCGTTGGAGTGACCAGCTCACACTGATCAGGCTTGGGGCGTTGCTAGCGGCTCGCGCGAGATCAACAATAAGGTCTTCTGGCACTCCCGACAGCTCGCTCGCCCAGCGTGCTGTTTTGGGCTCGCCATCCGTCTCGCCTGTTAGGTAGGGAACGAACCTGTGGAAGCCGGTCGTGTATTCATCGATGAAGTGTTTATCGTATCGGTTTTCGATGTAGAGCGTGTGGGCCATGCCCAGCATAATCGCAGTATCTGAGCCCGGCCGGCAGGGTACCCATTGCGCTTCTAGCTCCGCTACAGTGTCATCTTTTAACGGGCTGACATTGACGATACGGACTCCTGCATCACGCAGTTGCCGTAATTGCGCTCTGGCGGAATGGCGGCCGAGTCCCCCAGCATTGATTTGGGCGTTCTTTATGGCTGCTCCACCGAACAGAATCATGGTTTTGCTGTGTTGCGCTATTTCCTCTGGAGAGGGGGATTCTCGAAGTAGCGCAAGGAGCGGGAAGCCCAAAATATGTTTGATGATAACTTCCGCAGCGGCCGCTGAGTATGAGTTGACGGATGACACATAACCACCTCCTAGGCGCAGAAAGCGGTGGATCTGACTCTGCGCGTGGTGAAAACGCCCGGCACTGGCCCAGCCATAAGACCCCCCATAAATACTGTTGGGACCACTGTCTCTCCAGAAAGCTTTAAGCCGATCGGCGGCGAGGGTAATGGCTTGGTCCCAGCTTACAGCGACGAAGGGCTCGGTACCTCGTGCACCGTTCGACTCCGCAGTCGGATTGTTCAGGTAGCCCTCGCGAATCATCGGTTGTGCGACCCTCACTTTGGGGTCGGCATGATCCAGTAGTGATTGACCAATGGGTGAAGGTTCAGCATCGACTTCGTAGGGCAATACTTTGGTCACTTGACCGCTTTGAGTCGCGATTCGGAAGTTACCCCAGTGCGAGCAGGTTGGAAAAAGGATGTCGTCACTCACTGTGATATCGGTGCGCCGCCTCAACCTTAGATCCCCTGTGAGGCCCTGAGCAGCTTTGGCAATTAGGCTGCGGTTTTGGCAATCGGCATGCTCCAAGCTTCGAGTAGGTTTGTAAGTTGTTCTTGGTAACCGTCGATGGATGCTAGCTTGATATGGCCGTAGCCCCGTACAGAGAGTGGAAGCGCTGCAATCTGTGAGAATAAGTCTTTTTTATCGGGTGTAAGATTTTTTACCAAGCCTTCGATCAAGTGTTGATAGTCGCTTATCAACTGGCGCTCCAGTCGTCGTTCCGCCGTGTAGCCAAATGGGTCAAAGCGGGTATTGCGTAATTTCTTGCAGGTGGCGAGCAGCTTGAATCCGTGCAGCATCCAACTACCGAACCGAATTTTTTGGGGCCTTCCCGTTGCTTTATCGATTCTGGATAGGAGCGGTGGTGCCAGATTGAAAGCCAGCCGATAATCGCCGTCAAACTGCTGAGCAAGGGTCTTAAGAAATTTTGGTGAGCTGTGTAGGCGCGCGACTTCGTATTCATCTTTATAGGCCATAAGTTTGAACAGTGATCGGGCAATAACATCTGACAGCTCTTGGTTTAGCCCGATAGCCTGATCAATGTGTTGGTCTATTTTGGAAAGCCACTGTGTGTACCGCTGTGCGTAGGCCTGGTCCTGATACGCAATAAGCTCTTCGGCCAACAGTGCGGATAAAGGCTGCGCACGGTCGACGTCTACAAACTCAAGCACGGAGGTATCGCGAGCGAGCAACTCTTCGACAAGTGTAGGTTTATGCGCCAAAGCACGACCCCATTCAAAGGCTTTCTGATTCCATGCCACAGCAATGCCATTGAGCTCAATGGCATTGCGTATGGCTTCTCTGGAAATGGGCAGTAAGCCTTTTTGCCACGCGTAGCCCGTAACGATGAGGTTGGCCGCGAGGGTGTCTCCGAGAATCGACACTGCGAGCTGTGATGCGGGGAGTAGCGACAGTGCTCCTTTCTTAGTTGAGCTGACCAACCGAGACTCTAGCGTGTCTACAGGGAAGCCCAGGTCGGCATTTTGTGTGAAGTCGCCAGTGAATTGGCTGGCCGTGTTTACGACACCCGCTGTGCGTTGTGTATCCAGAACTGGATTGATTTTATCGTGGCCGGACACCAGCATGTCGCAGGCTAATAAGGTATCGGTTGCAGCGCTGTTGATTCTGGGCGCGTGGATATCTTCCCGGTTTTTTGCGAGGCGAATGTGAGTTACGACGGAGCCGCCCTTTTGTGCAAAGCCCAGCTGATCCACAACGCTGACCGCGATGCCATCAATGTGTGCTGCCATTCCTAATACAGCGCCGATGGTGACAATACCGGTTCCGCCGACTCCCGTAATGAGGACATTAAAGCTTCTGCTGTCGGGCAGCGGTTCGAAACTGGGGAACGGGATAGCATCGGGCAGTTGCGCCCAATCGTCTGAGGCCTGGTTTTTGCCCCGAAGCTGCCCGCCCTCCACAGTGACAAAGCTGGGGCAAAAACCTTCTACACAGGAATAATCTTTGTTACAGCTCGATTGATCGATTGTGCGTTTCCTGCCGAAGGGCGTTTCGAGAGGTTGAATAGAAGTACAGTTGGAGGCGACGCCGCAGTCTCCGCAGCCCTCGCAGACGCGGTGGTTGATAACTAGACGTTTGGCGGGGTCTGGATGAGTTCCCCGTTTACGTCTACGCCGCTTTTCCGAGGCGCAGGTCTGATCATAAATGATCAGCGTTACCCCTTTGATCTCGCGGAATTCCCGCTGCACTGTGTCGAGTGTTTTTCGATGGTGGATTGTTGTCCCCGGTGCAAATTGATACCCCGAGCGATATTTCTCCGTTTCGTCGGACACAACCGCAATGCGCTGTACACCCTCGTGAAAGGCTTGATGGCTAATTTGATCTACTTGAAGTTGGCCGTCTACGGGTTGGCCGCCGGTCATCGCAACGGCGTCGTTGAATAGAAGCTTGTAGGTAATATTAATACCTGCACTGACGGCGGCTCTAACCGCCAATGACCCCGAATGGAAGTAGGTACCGTCGCCTAGATTCTGAAAAATATGTTGTGTTTTTACGAAGGGTTGCTGGCCGATCCAGGTGATACCCTCACCTCCCATTTGGCAGAAAGTGTAGGTTTCCCGATTCATCCAGGTCACCATGTAATGGCAGCCGACGCCACCCTGACCACGGCTGCCTTCGGGAATTTTTGTTGACGTGTTGTGGGGACAACCCGAGCAAAAATAGGGTATTCGTTGTAGGCCTAACGGATCGAGTGTGCTGGAGCGACCGACCGCATCGGTCAGCTTTTTCAGCCGATATTGTGCTGTGGATACTTTGCCTAAATCAATGACACGCGCCAGGGCACCTGTAATGTGGTCGGTCGTAATGGGTTGGTCATTGGGCAGTAGGGGCCGCCCCTGACAATCTAACCTGCCCACCAACTTGGGGCGTTCTTCAGTGGCAATGTCGTAGCAGGCTTCGCGGAAGCCAGTAGCGAGTAAGTCTCGCTTCTCTTCGACGATAAGAATTGTGTCTAACCCGCGGGCAAATTCCTTGTAAGTATCGATATCAAAGGGGAAGGGCATGCCTACCTTTAAGATTTTAATGCCCAGCGCGGTCATCGCAGGCTGATCGAGCCCAAGGTCCTGTAACGCCTGCAAGGTATCCCGCCAGCTCTTGCCCATCGATACGATGCCGATTTTTGGATTTTCGCAGTCGTGGCTGACGTAGTTCAATGCATTGGCGCGGGAGAAGGCGATGGCGGCGGGTAGCCGGTATTGTTTGATTCGGGCTTCCTGCTCGTAAACTGAGTCGGTCAAGAAGGCGTTCACACCTTCAGCTGGAAATTCGAAATGGGGCAGCGTAATGCGGGTTCGGTCAATATCAGCGCTGATGGTAGCGGATGTTTCAATGGTCTCTGGCAGTAATTTAAAGCCCACCCAAGCGCCGCAGAACCGCGACAAAGCATAGCCGAGCAAGCCGAGCTCGATGACCTCCTGAATATCGGAGGGATACAGTACAGGCATAAACTGATCTTGGAACAAAAGCTCCGAGCTGTAGTTGTTGATGGTGGATGTCATGTTGTGGTCGTCGCCAACACAAATCAGAACGCCACCATGCTTATCGGCACCGTGCCAGTTGCCCTGCCGGAGTGCATCGATGGATTGGTCGAGGCCGGGTCCTTTGCCATACCACATGCCGAAAACACCGTCGTAGAGCCCATCATTGTAGTAGTTCGTTTGCTGGGTCCCCCAGACCGAGGTCATGGCGAGATGCTCGTTGGTGCCTGGCCAGAAAGTGATGTGGTTTTCCGGGAGGAGCGCGCCGGCGCGCCAGAGTTCCTCATCAATCGCTGTCATCGGTGAGCCGCGATAGCCCGAAACGAAGCCCCCGGTGTTGAGGCCTGCAGCGAAATCTCGCTGCCGCTGCAACAGTAGTAGGCGCACCATCGCCTGACTGCCCCGTAAATGGATCAAGCCGTCGTGTTGAGTGTAACGGTCATTTAGCGAGACTTTTTGTTTCGTCATGTTAGTTTTGATTTGCGCACTCGATCTCATCACAGTATCTAACTGCTCATCCTGAGGGGTGTCGAAATCGGCAAACAAGTGTTCAACCCGCTATTTCTTTTAAATCAACACGTGAATCTGTCAATAGAGAGAACAATAATGGGTGGATCAATTTCAAAATTAAAGAGATCGAATCGATGGGCCCTTTGGAAGGTATTCGAGTAGTAGAAATGGCCGGACTAGGCGCGGGTCCGCTGTGTGGAATGATGCTTGCTGACTTGGGGGCGAGTGTTTTGGTGATTGAGCGACCGGGTCATCAATCTGCTGAGGCGTCGGCTCATGTTCATGAAGTAGATCCTTTGCTGCGCGGTAAGATGCGGCAACCACTCGACTTAAAATCCCCAACACACGTCGAGCTGCTGCGTGAAATTATTGGTCGGTCCCAAGTTTTGCTCGAGTCGTATAGGCCGGGTGTTATGGAACGACTGGGGCTGGGGCCCAGCGTGATTTGCAATAATCATCCTAGTTTAGTCTATGCCCGGATGACGGGTTGGGGTCAAACCGGACCCTGGGCCCATCGGGCGGGGCATGACCCTAACTACATCGGCGCCACCGGAGCACTCTTTCATTCGGGTAGATCTGCTGAGGCGCCCATGGCACCTCCGACCCTTTTAGGGGACGCTGCGGGTGGCGCTGCACTGATGACTTCGGGTATTACTAGCGCATTGATTCCCGCGATTCGCGATGGGCGAGGGCAGGTTATTGATGGGGCTATCGCTGAGGGAACCAATTACTTGGCTACCTATGCCCAAAGCTTTTACCAAGCAGGGCAGTTAACAGATCAACGTTGCTCGGGATGGCTAGACGGTGGTGCGCCTTGGAATGACACCTACCGCACTCATGACGAGGCCTACATGGTGGTTGCGGCAATTGAGCCCCAGTTTTACGCCTGTCTATTGGCGCAGCTCAAGTTGACAGATCATCCCCTCTTTAGCGATCTGGATCAGTGGGAAAGGTCGCGTTGGGGCGAACAGAGAGCCGTTATTGCGGAGCTTTTCGAGAGTCACTCACGGGCATTCTGGGAGACCGTATTTGATGACGGCGATGCCTGCGTATCTTCTATGCTCACCTATGGTGAGGCGAGAACCCATCCTCAATTTCAGGCTCGTCACGCCTTTTTTGAACAGTCAGGGCAATGGTTTCCCGCACCTGCCCCTCGATTCAGTGACACTTCATGGGAACCTGCTGACTCGGTGGAGGGGGCTGCTGCTCGCGACTACCTTAGGGTGCTTGGGGTACCAGAAGCCGCGTTGAAGGCACTGCAGGACTATCGAGTCAGTGGAGAAAACTAGGTTTTTGTGTTCAGGCTAGACCAGAATTGAGCGCTCTGATGGCGCCCTAGTGACGGATGGTCTTCCGAAATTGACATGGTTGCTTTGAGAGGCCTGAGCCTAAACTTCAGTCTAAAAGCGGAACTGAAGTGAAACCGTTGTAGCCCGATATGTTCAAAAAATGATCTGGGGAGCCATGATGAAGACTGAAAAAAATAAGAAATTGATTAGCCTCGCAGTAGCGGCTGTGGTGACGGGAAGCATTGCTGCGCCCGCTATGGCGGTATTGGAAGAGGTTGTGGTCACGGCGACAAAGCGAGAGCAAACCCTGCAGGATATCCCTGTGTCGATACAGGCCATCTCGGGTGAATTTGTCGATGAGTTCAACATGACCGACATTCAGGATATTGCTGGCACTGTCCCCAACGTCATTATCGGCTACGGTATTACGGCGCAGTCTGTAAACATTCGCGGCTTAGGCGCGGGGCAGGACAGAAGTTTTGAGCAATCGGTGGGGATGTTTATCGACGGCGTTTATCTGCCGCGAAGTCGACAATACCGAAACCCGTTTTTTGACATCGAGCGTGTGGAAATCATGCGGGGCCCGCAGTCAGTGGTACACGGACTCAACTCAACCGCCGGTGCAATCAGTGTACTGACGCGTCGCAATGAGGGAGGCGACCCCTTTGAGGCCAGTATTATGGCGGACACAGAGCTTGAGTATGGTGGTTATGGGGTGACCGCTACGGCTGGGGGCGGGTTGACAGACTCATTTGGGTTGAGGGCTGCAGTGCGTGCGTCGGATTATGACGGATTTATGGTTAACAATGTCAACGGTGAAGAGTCCACCCGGGAAGACATGCTGGTGCGCCTCAACGCGGTCTGGAATGTGTCTGACCGCGTTACAGTGACCGGTAAGCTTGAGACTTCTGAGTACGAATCTTCTTTGAGCGTGGGGGAGATCTACGGTGGCGTATCACAGCTAATTGAGCCCAACGATGGCATCCTTAATTGGCAGCATGCTGCAGATGAGTCGACTATCGATATTTTCGGAATTCTTCCTGTCGCCGAGCCCGGTATAGAGAGCCAATATGACCTCTACAGTCTGGGTCTCGAATGGGAACTGGGCAACAATCGCATTGACGTCCTGGTTGCAAGGTCGGAATTTGAGTACGACATCTCACTCGACCTTGATACAACAACGCTCAACATTCTCGACGCCGGTATCGATGAAGATTACGAGCAAACCAGCGTGGAAGCGCGTATCAGCTCTCAGGGCGACAATACGGTTGATTACATTGCGGGTATTTACTACCACGATACATCACTCAGGAACGCGCAGCCCAACATTTATGGTGAGGGCGCTCTTGGTCCCGGAGTTGGCTTGGAGTCTACTGGCATTTTCGAGGTTGATTCGACATTGTTTTCGCCATTTATTCAGGCGACCTGGAATCTTTCTGACACTTTCAGAGTGTCAGGGGGCGGCCGATACTCCGATGAGGAAAAGGATGTTTTCAGAGACTCCCGCTGTAACCTGGGGTTGATTGGATCTGCGACATTGGTACCTGCACCGCCGCCGTTGGCAGCGGCCTTGTGTCCCAGCGCTGACTTGGATGGCTATAGAGATAGTCGTAGCTCCAGTAATTTCATGTGGGAATTGGCGGCCCAGTGGGACCTTGGCGAATCGACGATGTTGTACGCCAAGGCGAGCGATAGTGCCAAGGCGGGAGGGTTCTCTAGCTCTACCAGCGCACAGCGTGGCCAACTGGAATATGACGATGAGAGTGCCCTGGGTCTCGAGGCTGGAATCAAAGCACGGTCGTCTGACGGCAGCTTTGAATGGAACCTATCGATTTTCAGGACGGAATTTGATGACTTACAAGTCAATTCCTTTGACGTGGAGATCGTTGATGGTGTTGTTTCTACTCGACCCAGAATTACCAACGCCGCTGAGGCAATTTCTCAAGGGATTGAGGCGGATGCCCGCTGGTCAGCAGCGGAGTGGCTGACTTTAGGCGCATCTGTCGGCTTGCTCGATGCGGAGTACGATAACTTTACAGAGGGTAACTGCAACAGTGCAATCACATCTCCAACAGGAGTCTGTGATCTTAGCGGCCAATCCTTGCCTTATGCCCCTGATATGCAGGCGACGTTCTTTGGCGATCTGCGCGCGCCTTTATTTGCCGGCATGGATCTGACTGGAGGATTCACGATTGCCTACAGCGATGATTATCTGACTGAAGGCACCATCGACCCCTTAATGATGCAGGACTCTTATACTCGCGTTGATGCCCATATTGGTATTGCCGGGCGAAACGATATGTGGAGTGTTTCTCTGATCGGCAAGAACTTGACGGAGGAGGAAATTTTAGGGAGTTCGCAGGGGTTTGGTACCTACTTTCTTGGGTACTTAGAGCCGCCTAGAACGATTTTCATCAGGGCGACACTAAATTTCGGCGGCTGAGCAGCGAAGCCTACGATCGCGAGGCCCTGGTCGAGTACTGACCGGGGCTGCAGGCCAGCCAAGGATGTTGTTCAAACCAACCCTCCCGTTATTGTTAGCCACTGCGCTGGGTTTCTTCGCCACGTGTCTAACAGCTTCGACCGAGCAGTTGGGTGATTGGTCAAGGTTTAGCCAGTACGTCCCGGTCAGGGATGGGACAAAACTCGCGTTGGATTGCTATATCCCTATCCCCGATCGCAGTGCTAGCGGCGCGGAGCTGGAGGGCCGCCACCCGGTGGTGCTCCGCTTCACACCTTACGGTCGCCGCTTTGCAGCGACGAAGCCCTACCAGTTGCCGCAGGTGGGCGTTGGGCTGAACGGATCGAAACCCTTACGGCGCCTCACTCAGCGTGGATACGCAGTCTGCATCGCAGATGCCAGAGGTTATGGTGCCTCATTTGGTAGTCGGTCGACTTGGCTGGGATTTCAGGATGCACTTGATGTCCGGGATATCGTCGATTGGCTTGGTGTTCAGAGCTGGAGTAATGGCCAGATTGGCATGATCGGTAGCTCTTGGTTGGGCTCAGTACAATATTGGGCGTTGGTTGAAGCTTCGCCTTACTTGAAGGCACTGTTTGTTGGCAACGCCCAATATGACCACTACGCCACCTTTTTCGATAATGGTATTTATCGTCCTGACCTCGAGCTGGCATGGCAAACCATTCGAGAGCGAGTTGATTTTGGCGCCGATGGTGCTGGGGTCGCCGCAGTTGATGGTGAGACGGGTGTGGTCCAGTTGAGAGCAGCGAGAGCAGGCCATCGGGCGAACACTCCGTTAGGTGCGCAAATTCGGCCTTTACTGTTTAGAGATACCCTCGATAAAGAGACAGGGCGGTCATGGCATTTAGAAAATAGTGTCTGGTTCCATAGATTGGTCCTCGAAGATCAATCAGTGGCGGTCTATCACATTGCAGGGTGGTGGGATGCTTATGCTAAAGACCAGTTGCTGGCCTACACAAACTTTGGAGGACCCCAAAAGTTGCACGTGGGGCCTTATTTCCATGGCGAAACCTTTGGCGTTGATCTGATCGGTGAAGCGTTGCGCTGGTTTGATTATTGGTTAGTAGGCATTGATAACGGAATCATGAATGAGCCGCCTATCCGCTACTACCGAGTGGGGGCGGGGTGGGAACAAGATGAGACGTGGACCGCTTTGGGCGGTGAACCTGTGGAACTTTACTTGGGCGCAGAAATGCTGCCGACTGGCAGTTCGGTAGAGATAAAGCATGGATCTGTGAGCAGCTCAATGTCGCTGAATCATCACTTTCTCCAGCGTAATAACGGGACATTCCGACAGGGCCTTTGTGGAGACAGCGTTGCTGCCCCTGCTGAATGCTATGCCTCTCCATACCTAACAGACATGGGATTGCCCATAAATGGCGCAACCCAGAGATTTTCGCTGCCCCTGAGTCAGGATCTTGAGGTCACAGGTCATCCCTTGGCATCACTTTGGCTATCACCACTGAGTAGTGATGTGGAGATATCGATTGTTCTGGCTGTCGATTTGAACGATGGGCAGCAGCGCTATGTTAGTGGCGCAATGTTAAAAGTATCCCATCGCTGGCAGTCAAAGCCGCCGGTAAATCACCTCGGCCTGCCTTGGCTAAACCAGAGTAACTTTGCTTCCTCACAGGAGGCATCGGACCCCATATTGGTAGAGGTAGATTTGCAGCCTGTAGCGGTGCGCCTCTCAGCTGGCAGTACTTTGACACTGATGGTTACGGCGATAAAGCCCTCGAACAAGGGTGGGGGAAATCCGATACCCCTGGAGATTTATCAGCGGGAGGGGTTTAGATCCTCGCTGCAACTGCCGGTAAAAAATGAGGGCATGCTTTGATGGAAATTTACCCATCTTTGTTTACCGAGACTACCTGTGATGGGCCGGATTTCACTGATGTGACACGCTGCTGGAAGTTTGATCCGCCCAGCCGTTGGTTAATTTTTTGCGCTAAAAAAAGACGTTTTTTTGAGGACAACGCCTAATGGATTTTTCCCTCACTGAAGAACAGCAGTTGCTGGTGGACACATTTCGTCGCTTTGCGGATAAGGAGTTAAAACCTGTAGCCGATGAGTATCGTGATCGGCTAATTCCTCGGGAGCTTGCGCTTCGCCTGCAAAGCGAGATGTTGCCTTTTGGCGTGGGTGCTGGGGTTGTGGCCGAAGAGCTGGGTGGACTCGGACTTGATACTTTTACGGTTGGACTGCTGCAGTTTGAACTGGCCAGAGTATCGCCGGATATAGCTGTTACCGCCCTAATCCAAATGATTGTAGGGAAGCTACTGCCCTATGTGCCCGATCATCTGCGTGATGACTATGCTAAAGCTGTGCTCAGTGCCGAGAAGTTGGGCTGTGTTGGTATGTCTGAGCCAGGTGCCGGCTCTCAGGTCACTGCAGTAGCCTGTAGAGCGCGGGAGTCGGGTGATGACTTTATTATCTCCGGCGAAAAATTGTGGATATCCAGCGGTGGTTACTCTGACTTTATCTTTTTGTTAGCGCGTTTCAATGACGATCCCGTGGGTGGTTTAGGGTTAATCTTAGTAGACCGAGAGCATGGGTATAAAACAGTAGAGATCGGAAAAATGGGGCTGAACAGCCAGTCCACGGCACAGGTGATCTTTGAAGATATCCGGGTTCCTAAAACAAATTTGATGGTGGCTCCTGGTGAGGCCATGAAAACGCTGTTTGTTTCACTAGCCGGCTCTCGGCCTATTGTTGCTCTAATGGCCTTGGGTGTCGCGCAGGCTGCTCTCGATGAGGCCACGAAATATTCGGTGGACAGGCATCAATTTGGCAAGCCCATTGCTGGGCATCAGTTGATTTCCGCGATGCTGGGTGAGATGGCAACTAAGTTGGAGGCTGGAAAATTATTATCCTTCAAAGCGCTCGATGCGATTGATCGCGGATATCGCTCGGATGTGAATGCGGCCATGTGTAAGTGGTACAGCACGGATGTTGCCTGCGAAATAGTTGCTAGCGCCATGCAGATTCATGGTGGCAATGGCATCACACAGGAGTTCCCCATTGAATATATGTATAGGGCGGTTCGGCCTTTCATGGTGACCGAAGGCACCAATGAGATACAAAAACTCTCGATAGGTAGGGCGTTAACGGGTATTGATGCCTTTGGTGGAAGCTGATGTTAATTATTACTGATACACAACAAATGATCATCGAGACCGCTGAGAAAGTTGCGAGCGCTTTTGGTCCTGAGTACTGGCGAAAATGCGACGAGAATGAAATTTATCCGACGGAATTTGTTGATGAATTGGGTGCGCAAGGGTTCTTTGGGCTGGCGGTTCCAGAGACGATGGGCGGCTCGGGTCAAGGCATGACGGAGTTATGTCTCGCCATGGAGGCCTTGTGTCGTGGTGGCGGCGGGGGGGGGCCGGCGTTGGGCTATCTCTTCGGCTTGTTAGGAACATTGACCCTAGTAAAGAGCGCCAGCACGTTACAGGCCGAACAATATTTGGCGCCCTTTGCGCGTGGCGAGAAGATCTGCGCATTTGCATTATCGGAGTCCGATGCGGGTACTAACTCCTTCAACATTAAAACGACCGCCGTGGCTGAGGGTGGCGGTTTCCGTATCAACGGGAATAAATGGTTTATCACTAATATCGATAATTCTGACGCCCTGCTGCTTGTCGCTAAGACAGCGCCATCTGGTAAAGAAGCAGTCAAATCGGGATCGCTCAGTCTTTTTCTGATCGATTTGCCCAATGAGAGCCTGGACTACACCCCCATACCCAAGCACGGATTCAATTATTACAAGTCAAATCAGTTGTTTATAGAGGACCTCTTTGTTCCGGAGTCGGCATTGGTGGGTACCTTGGGCAAGGGGTTTGCAAGCTTGGCGCCAACGCTCAATGCAGAGCGATTACTGGTCGCTGCCGGGTCTATTGGCCTGGCCCGGCTAGCCTTGTCCAGCGCGGTTCTCTACGCCAGTGAACGTGTGGTTTTTGATGTTCCGATAGGTGCCCATCAGGCGGTACAGCATCCGCTCGCTGCTGCCCATGCCCGACTGGAGTCCGCATGGTGGACAGTAAGACAGGCTGCCGCGATGGAGGATCAGGGTGACCAATCCGCGCACGCCACCGCGCTCGCAAATACCGCGAAATACGTGGCCGTCGAGGCGGCGATCGATGCGTGTTATCACAGTTTACAGGCCCATGGTGGCGCGGGTTACGCGAGGGAGTATCACCAGGAACGGTGGTGGCGTGAGGTGCAGCTGTTCAGGCTAGCGCCTTTGACGCAGCAGATGACGCTAAATTTTATCGGTCAGCATGTACTTGGCCTACCTAGGTCTTACTGAAAAGCAAAGCAAGGG
>ENA-OQVM01000898-OQVM01000898.1-marine-metagenome-genome-assembly--contig:-NODE-898-length-42397-cov-5.721054_pt1 | contig 42397 bp, 31 predicted proteins | sample MGYA00237776_ERZ505498 | MGnify/ENA primary metagenome ERZ505498 (study PRJEB26159, sample SAMN06265151) | marine metagenome | isolation source: Helgoland LTER site | place: Germany:Helgoland, sampling...
GTGTTGTTGGTTGGACAGATTGGAATATTTTACTCGACGAAAGAGGGGGGCCAAATCACGTTCAAAATTTCTGTTTTGCACCCATTCATGCCAATACAAAAACTGGAGAACTTACATTTACACCAACCTATTATTACATTGGGCATTTTTCAAAATTTATAAAACCTGGAGCTTTGCGAGTGAGTACAACCACTAGTAGAACATCTATAGAAAGCACTTCTTTTCAAAATCCAGATGGAGAAATCATAACGGTAGTGATGAATAAAACGAATCAGAAAATCGGTTACAAATTAATTGTTGGAGAGAGTGAAACATTTTTAGAAATACAACCACGTGCAATGCAATCAATAATATATTAGAAACATAAGAATAACAAACGTTATATCTTGATTATTTAATTATTACATGATGCAAAAGTTTAAAAAAAAATGCTCATGTATCTCAAATAGATAAAAGCAAGTAAAATAATAATAAAACTGAAAATAATGAAAAGAATAAATCTTGTTGCAATTGTACTAGTAATGTTCTTATTTTTATCATGCGGCAATGATAGTGAAAGCGAAGGATTAAACGATTTAAAACCATCGAATCTATCAGTAACTGGCATAGCAATCGGCACGGATAGTAATAATCCTAATGGAGATGGTAGCGGAATAGTCGACTTTACAATCACGGCTACAAACGCAACTTTATATAAAGTGATAATTAATGATGAAGAACTAGAATTAACACAAAGTACATTCAGTTATACATTTACGAATGGTGGAATAAATGAGTATCCAATTACAATTATAGCTTCTAATTCTGCGGGTTTTGCAATTACCACATATACGATAACAGTCTTTGTCTTGAATACTGATGGACCTCAATTAGTTTGGTCTGATGAGTTTGATGGGAATGGCGCAATTGATGCTACAAAGTGGAGTTATGAAACAGGTGGCGGCGGCTGGGGAAATAATGAAGAGCAAGTCTATACCTTTAATCAAAGTAATGTTAAAATCGAAAATGGTTTTCTTAAAATCACCGCTATCAGAGAAAGTGCGAATGTTAATACGTATTATTTTGATGAGCTAAATTTTTTAGATTCAGGAGGTAATATAGTGGATGTAATAGAAAATTTTGATGGTGCTGTAGTTTCGCTTAACGAATTTGATGGTGCTAATACCCAGGTAATTACGAATCCAGATATGTCTGGAGAAAACACTACGTCTAATGTAGTAGAATTTATTAAAACTTTAGGTTCTAGTGGCAATGCGGGAGTTTTCTGGGATAGAAGTAGTGCAATTGATCTTTCTGTTAATAACAAGCTTAGCTTAAAAACATGGTCGCCAGAGGCAGGTGTAGTTGTTAGATTAAAATTAGAAAATTCTGCAGATGGATCTGAATTTTATGAAATGGATGCGAGCACATCGGTTTCAAACGCTTGGGAAACATTAACATATGATTTTAGTGGAGCTCCAGCATATAATTACGACCGTTTAGTTGTGTTCTTTGATCATGGAAACACGATCGCTAATTATACCTCAGGAAGAATAAAGACTCAAAACCTTTATGACTTTAAATATGGGAGAGTAGAGGTAAGAGCAAAATTACCTGCTTCTGCTGGAACATGGCCTGCAATTTGGATGTTAGGTTCTAACTTTACTTCTGTTGGTTGGCCACATTGTGGAGAAATGGATATTATGGAACAAAAAGGATGGGATAAAAATAATGTTTTAGGGACTTTTCACTGGCAAGATAGTCCAAGTAATTCTTACGCGGGTTATGGTTTAGAAATAGAAGCGAATACATCAACATCTGAATTTCATTTATATTCATTAGAATGGACGCGAGATGTTATTTACGTTCTCTATGATAATGAGCCCTATGTAACGTTTGCTAATAATAGTAGTTTACCTTTTAATGCTGATTTCTTTTTGATTTTGAATTTAGCCATGGGAGGTAGTCTTGGCGGTAATGTTGATCCTACTTTTACCCAAGACACTATGGAGATCGATTATGTCAGAGTTTACCAGTAAAACAGTTATTAAAATTGACTTTAAACGAATAGTCCGTAATAGTGAAACATTTTTAGAAATAGCCCCGTGTTTTATGTAAACAATTATTTATTAAATTTACTTTTTTTAAAATTTAACATATCGTATGAATAACAAGACCTACACTATTTTTATAAGTTTTATCGTTGCATTAGGAGGATTTTTGTTTGGTTTTGATGCAGGAATTATTTCTGGGGTCATGTCTTTTGCTGGTCCTGAATTTAATTTGAATGAAATTCAATCAGGATGGGTGGTTAGTGCACCCTCTTTTGCTGCGATGTTTGCGATGTTGTTTTCTGGAAGACTTAGTGATCTTATTGGAAGAAAAAAAACACTCATTTTTGTCGCTCTCTTATATGCAATTTCAGCAATTTTGTCTGCAGTAGCAACTTCTTACGAAATGCTCTATATCGCAAGAATTATTGGAGGGGTTGCCTTTGGAGCTGCCTTGGTTTTAGCTCCGATGTATATTGCAGAGATTTCTACAGCAGAAAATAGAGGGAAACTTGTTTCTTTACAACAGTTAAACATTGTTTTTGGTTTTTTTGCAGCCTTTTTGAGTAATTATTTTTTTAATAAATATACCGCTTCAGAAACCACTTTTTTAACCGATCAAAATGTTTGGAGATGGATGTTAGGAGTAGAGTTGATTCCTGCGGTATGCTATTTTATTTTCTTGTTTTTTGTTCCAAAAAGTCCTCGTTGGTTATACTTAAAAGGAAATTTTGAAGAAGCAAAAAAAGTTTTGACTCAAATTCATGGTGTCGAAAGAGGGCGTTTAGAAATAGAGATTATCGACAGCAATATTCATGCAGATAAAAACAAAACAGCCTTAAAACTGAAAGATTTATTAAAACCCTCATTGCGTTTTATTTTAATTGTAGGTTTAATCATTGGAGTTCTTCAACAAATTACAGGGATCAATGCAGTTTATTTTTACGCAACCTCAATTTTTAAGCAAACAGGGATCGGTACAGATGCTGCTTTTTCATCAGGGGTTTTGTTAAGTACAATTTCTGTACTCTTTACTTTTGTTGCTATTTATTTGATTGATCGAATGGGTAGAAGACCTTTGCTTTTAATAGGAACAGCGGGTATTGCGGTAAGTTTATTGTTATGTGCCTATGGTTTTAATCAAGCTACGTATCAATTAACAACCGAAAAAATTAATCAATTAGAGTTTTCTGAATCTCAAAAATTACTTCCTTTTGCAAACAAAGTATATGAGAATGACCTTGATTTTAAAAACGAAATAAAAGCCGCTTTAGGAAACAACACCTACAATAAAAATGACGGAGCTATTCTGGAAAAAGCCACTAAAATCAATGCCAATTTAATATTGATAGGAATTTTAGGTTTTATAGCTTGTTTTGCATTTTCATTGGGGCCAGTCATGTGGGTGCTTTTGTCAGAATTATATCCTTTAAAGTATCGGGGTCTCGCAATTGGTGTCATTGCTTTTGTAAATTCATTGATCAGTTCTCTGGTTCAGCTCATATTTCCCTGGGAGCTTTCAAACTTTGGAAATGCACTTACGTTTTTTATTTTCGGAATCATTGCACTTGTAGGGTTTTTCATCATGATTAAAATAGTGCCAGAAACCAAAGGAAAATCATTAGAAGAATTGGAATTGGAGCTTTTAGAAAAGGCTGTATAGAATTCCCCAAGTTACGAGCATTGTAAGCCCCACTTTTGTTAAATTTTCTTTTTCCTGAAACCAAGTATTTTTAATTAAGTACCTTTGATTAGTAAAAGAAATTAAATAGCGTTACGACTATCTTGACGTGTGTCTTTTGCAGTAGATTTTAACCTATGAAGAACATATTTATTTTATTATTTCTAACATTTAGTTTAGGAATATTTTCCCAAATAGAAGATCCTCTTAAGTGGACTACATCAGTTGAAAAAATTTCAGATACAGAGTTCGTACTAGTTTCAACAGCTACGATAGAGGATGGATGGCATTTGTATGCACAAGAGGTGCCTGAAGATGGTCCAATAGCTACTTCATTTACTTTTGAAAACACTAAAAACAACTATCTTTTAAAAGGGAAGACCACTGAACAAGAAGGGGTTACAATAGATGATCCTGTTTTTGAAATGAAAATAAAATTTTTTGAAAACACCGCTATTTTTAAGCAAACAATTCAAACTAAAACGGATATAAAAGATATTAGAGCAGTTGTAGAATTTATGGTGTGTGATGATACGAGATGCTTGGCTCCGACAGAAATAGAGTTGGTGTTTAATTTAAAAAAAGAAATCGACTCCTCTGTAAATGAAAATAAGGCTCCAATTCGGATCGATAACAAAGAGGTCAATGCTTTTTTATATGGGATGAACACTACTGATATCACCTTTTCTTCTAATAAATGCAAAGATGAGGTTCTCAGCAGTTCCACAGAAATACAAAAGGGTGATAAATCGCTTTGGAATCTCTTTGGGCTAGGATTTTTAGGGGGGCTACTAGCGTTGCTAACTCCTTGTGTTTTTCCAATGATTCCCTTAACGGTTAGTTTTTTTACCAAAAAAAATGGTCAAAACTCTCGTTCAGGAATCTCAAAGGCTCTGTTGTATGGGTTTTTTATTTTTGCAGTATATGTGATTTTAAGCATTCCTTTTCATTTATTGGACTCTGTAAACCCTGATATTTTAAATGAAATATCTACCAATATTTGGTTAAATAGCCTCTTTTTTATTGTCTTTGTTTTTTTTGCGTTTTCTTTCTTTGGATATTACGAATTAACGCTTCCGTCAAGCTGGACAAATAAAACAACACAAGGAGAGCGTTCAGGAGGCTTTATAGGAATATTTTTTATGGCATTAACTTTGGCAATTGTCTCATTTTCTTGTACAGGTCCAATTTTAGGATCGCTTTTGGCGGGTTCACTCACAGCAGATGGAGGTGCCTGGCAATTGACTGCAGGAATGGCAGGATTTGGAGTATCCCTTGGATTCCCTTTTGCTTTATTTGCCATGTTTCCCAACATGATCAAAGCCCTGCCAAAATCGGGAGGTTGGCTTAATACAACAAAAGTAATTTTAGGATTCTTAGAATTGGCTCTGGCATTTAAGTTTTTGTCGAATGCAGATTTAGTTGCACACTGGAACCTTTTAAAAATTGAACCATTCTTACTTCTTTGGATCTTAATTTTTACTGGATTGGCCTTGTATTTATTTGGTAAAATAAAATTCCCTCACGACTCACCCATTAAAAAAATAGCATTTTCAAGAATCATAGGAGGTGTTTTAGTAGCCTCTTTTGTCATTTATTTAGCTTCTGGTTTTAGAGTAAACAAAGAGACAAATACGTTTACACCTTTAACTTTGTTAAGTGGATTGGCACCTCCAGTAGGTTATAGTTTTCTGTACCCTAATGATTGTCCGAATAATTTAGATTGTTTTAAAGATTTAAAATTAGGAATCGAATATGCTAAAAAAGTGAACAAACCCATACTCTTAGATTTTACAGGGTATGCCTGTGTAAATTGCAGAAAAATGGAAGAACATGTTTGGCCACTTCCAAAAATTGATAGGTTTTTAAGAAACGAGGTTGTTTTAATTTCTCTCTATGTAGATGACAAAAAAATATTGCCAGTCAAAGAACAAATTCTGGTAAATCGATCCAAAGGAGGAACTAGGAGATTAAAAAATTATGGACATAAATGGGCAAATTTCCAAACCGAATTTTTTAAAATAAATTCACAACCATATTATGTTTTATTAAATTCTGATGGAACTAAAATATTAAATCAAGCTGTTGGCTATACACCAAACGAAAATGAATATGCGCAATTTTTAGAGTGCGGTTTAGAGGTCTTTAAACAGCCTGTTAAAGAATGATTTTTAAATGCCTACTTTTGGGAGGTAAAACGAATTTCATAAGATATGAGTTCCACAAATAAGAACACAGAAAAGTCTTCTCTAGAGCAATATTTTCAACAATTTAGAGAACATATTGTTGGGGTTGAACAAACATTTCAATCTCCTTATGGAGTTCAGAAATTAATTTACTCAGATTGGACTGCAAGTGGTAGGTTGTATGCTTCTATCGAAGAGAAAATGTTACATCAATTCGCACCTTTTATAGCGAATACACATACTGAAACCACTACTTCTGGAGCAGCAATGACACTTGCATATCATGAAGCTAGAAAAGTCATCAAGCGCCATGTTCATGCAAACTCGAATGATGTTTTAATTACAACAGGTTCAGGAATGACAGGTGCTGTCAATAAGTTTCAGCGAATACTTGGGTTAAAAGTTTCTGAAAATCTTAAAAACTATACTAAAATTCCAGACGATTTAAAACCCATTGTTTTTGTCAGTCATATGGAGCACCATTCCAATCAAACGTCCTGGTTAGAAACGATTGCAGATGTAGAAGTAGTCCCGAGTGATGCTCAAGGATTGTTATGTCTAAAAGAATTTGAAAGATGTATTCAAAAACACCAACATAGAAAAATAAAAATAGCATCCATTACCTCGTGCTCTAATGTTACAGGGATAAAAAACCCCTATCACAAAGTAGCAAAATTAATTCATAGGTATCACGGATTGTGTTTTGTTGATTTTGCCTGTTGTGCCCCTTATGTAGCTATTAATATGCATCCAGAAAATGAAGATGAATATTTAGATGCGATCTTCTTTTCTCCACACAAGTTTCTGGGAGGTCCAGGAAGTGCTGGAGTTTTAGTCTTTAATAAAAGCTTATATAAAAACACAGTTCCAGATAATCCGGGAGGAGGAACGGTAAGTTATACAAATCCTTGGGGGCAACACGATTATTTTGATGATGTAGAAACAAGAGAAGATGGGGGTACACCAGGTTTTTTACAAACAATTAGAATAGCACTCGCTATTCAGTTAAAAGAAAAAATGGGGGTCCAAAACATCAAACATAGAGAAGATGAAATAAATGCACTTGTATTTCAAACTTTAGAAGGATTGCCTGGTGTGAAAATTTTAGCTCCAAATCATAAAGAACGATTGAGTATTTTTTCTTTTTATTTTGAAAAGTATCATTTTAATCTTGTTGTAAAATTACTAAACGATCGTTTTGGAATTCAAACAAGAGGAGGTTGTTCTTGTGCAGGAACTTATGGGCATTTTTTATTAAATGTAGACCAAGACACCTCTAAAAGGATTAAAGATCAAATTTTACAAGGCTGTAATACTGAAAAACCAGGATGGGTTCGGTTGTCCTTACACCCAACAATTACCTCAGAAGAATTGAAATTTATTTGTGATTCCTTAAAAGACTTGTCCATACATATTGAAGAATGGTCCAAAGACTATCATTATGAGGCTACTAAAAATGATTATACCCATAAAACAGTGGTTCCAGTTGAGAAAAAATGGATAAAAGAATGGTTTGAAATTTAGAATTGTTTTTTTAATACCTTTTTCATCCTAGAATTTCATAAAACAAGCCGTGTATTTTATGTGATATTTATTAATCTGTCAATTCTTTTGTAAAAACATGAATATAATTTGTTTATTTCAATATAATCTTTAGATTTGTCCTTCCAAACAAGAGAATTAAGATGTTGAATATCAACTTTACACGTTTCTATTTTTACTTTTATTTTTACAATAAAAGCCGAGACTTTGTAGCATGTTGTTAAGAAACATTCACAAAATATAAAGTCTCGAATTCATTTCGAGACTTTTTTTTTGATATTTTTTTTAATTGATGAACAAAACAGTTGCCATACAAGGAGCAGAAGGCTCAAATCATCATAAAGTTGCTCGCGACTTTTATGGTTCAGAAATACATTTAAAAGAATGCATGTCTTTTGATGTCTTGGTAGATAGTTTATTAGATGGTTCTGCAGATCTTGGAGTGATGGCTTTAGAAAATACAATTGCAGGTTCTATCATTCCCAATTATGCTTTAATAGATAAGTATAATTTACACATAATTGGTGAAGAATATTTACACATTCATCATCATTTAATGGGCTTAAAAGGTCAGGAAATTAAGGATATTAAAGAGATTTGGTCACATCCAATGGCTCTATTGCAATGTAAAGAATTCTTTAAAAAATATCCACATATTAAGTTAGTAGAAGATGTGGATACTGCTGAGGTAGCCAAAAGAATTTCCAAAGAAAATTTAATAGGGATCGGAGCAATTGCTCCAAAAATTGCCGCAGAAATTTTTAATTTGAAAGTGATTGAAGACGAAATACAAACCATTAAAGACAATGCGACTCGGTTTGTAATAGTTCAGACACAAGAGTCAAACATTGGAATAGAAGCAATAAACAAAGCATCTTTAAAATTTGAATTGAATCATAAAAGAGGGAGTTTGGCAGCTATTCTTAACGTCTTAAGTGATTGTAAAATGAATTTAACAAAAATACAATCGATTCCGGTGATAGAAACTCCGTGGAAATATTCTTTTTTTGTAGATGTAACTTTTGACAATTATAAAAACTTTGAAAAAGCGAAAGCGATTATAGCGATAATGGCAGAAGAATTTAAAGTATTAGGAACGTATAAAAACGGTAGAGAATAATGGAGGCAGCGAAAAGATTAGATACTGTTCAAGAATACTATTTTTCAACAAAATTAAGAGAAGTTGCACGTTTAGCAGCAGCAGGAAAACCCATTATTAATATGGGGATTGGATCTCCAGATTTACAGCCTCCTGTAAAAGTACTAGAAGCAATTCAAGGTAGTTTAATGGATGTAAATGCACATAAGTATCAATCATATCAGGGATTGCCCGAATTGAGAAATGCGATTTCTAATTTCTATAAAGATAAATTTAAGGTAATTTCAAATCCGGATGATGAAGTTTTACCCTTAATGGGAAGTAAAGAAGGGATCATGCATATTTCTATGGCGTTCCTAAATGAAGGAGATAAAGTGTTGATTCCAAATCCGGGATATCCTACCTATACTTCTGTGACTAAATTAGTAGGAGCAGTTCCTCTTTTTTATGATTTAAATGCATCGAATAATTGGCAACCAAATTTTGAGGAATTAGAAAAACAAAACTTAACAGATGTAAAAATCATGTGGGTGAATTATCCTCACATGCCAACTGGAACAAAAGCCTTAAAAGAAACTTTTAAAAAGTTAATAGCATTTGGGAACAAGCATCAGATTTTAATCATCAATGACAATCCTTACAGTTTTATTTTAAATGATACTCCAATGAGTATTTTAGAGGTAGAAGGAGCAAAAGAGATTGCTTTAGAGTTAAACTCTCTCAGTAAGACTTTTAATATGGCAGGTTGGAGAGTTGGAATGCTTTTAGGAAATGCGACTCATATTAAGGAAGTTTTAAAAGTAAAAAGTAATATGGATTCTGGGATGTTTTATGGGATTCAAAAAGGAGCTATACAGGCGTTACAGTTATCAGATGATTGGTTTTTAGACCAAAATAAAATATACCAAGAACGCAGAGATTTAATTTGGCAGTTGGCAGATCAATTAGACTGTACATATGATAGGAATTCAACAGGATTATTTGTTTGGGCAAAGGTTCCAAAGGGAAAAAAAGCGACAGAAGTTACTGATGCAATTTTATATGATAAGGATATATTTATAACTCCAGGAACTGTTTTTGGGAGTCAAGGTGAAGGGTATATTCGTTTTTCATTATGTGTAACTTCAGCGATCATTAAAAAAGCAATATCAAGAATATGAAAAATATCTACATGATTGGTGTTGGTTTAATTGGAGGTAGTTTTGCTATTGACATTAAAAAGAAGTATCCAACAGTTGTAGTTCACGGAATTAGTCGAAAAGACGAAACATTAAACAAAGCATTAGAATTAAATCTAATTGATAAAAAGGCAACTTTAGACGATTTAATTAATGCAGACATGGTCATTGTTTCTATTCCTGTAGATGCTACTGTGAAATTATTACCAACTATTTTAGATAAAATAGCTGAGACTACTTTGGTAGTAGATGCAGGATCTACAAAGGAAGCAATTTGTAAGGCGGTTGAACATCATCCAAAAAGAAGAAATTTTTTGGCTTGTCATCCAATTGCAGGAACAGAAAAGTCTGGACCAACAGCAGCGATTTCTGGCTTATACGTTGGAAAAACAAATATTATTTGTGAAGTAGAAAAGACAACTTTTAAGTTGCAAGAAAAAGCATTACAGCTTTTTACAGACATTGGAATGCGTATTCGTTATATGGATGCTGTTTCTCATGACAAACATATTGCGTATGTTTCGCACTTATCTCACATTAGTGCCTTTATGTTAGGTAAAACAGTAATCAATAAAGAAAAAAATGAACGCGATATTTTTGATATGGCAGGTTCCGGTTTTGCATCCACTGTTCGTTTGGCAAAGAGTTCGCCAGCCATGTGGACACCAATTTTTAAACAGAATAAAGAAAATGTTATAGAAACATTAGAAGAATACATCAATAATTTACAACATTTTAAAGAGTTGATGCAACAAGATAATTTCTCTGAAATTTTTAACGAAATGGAGAACACAAATTATATAAAACAAATTTTAAACGGCATAAAATAAAAGCCACAACAAGTAGAAAAATGAAGAATACAAAAGAATTAAGAACATGGTTGGATGATATGAATTTAGCACATCCACTAGTAATAGCAGGGCCTTGTAGTGCAGAAACCGAAGAACAGGTTTTAAAAATTGCACACGAATTAAAAGATTCTGATGTAAACTATTTTAGAGCGGGAATTTGGAAACCAAGAACAAGACCAGGAATGTTTGAAGGTGTTGGAGAAATTGGTTTAAGATGGTTGAAAAAAGTAAAAGAAGAAACAGGCATGAAAACCTGTACAGAAGTCGCAAATGCAGCCCACGTAAAATTAGCCATCGAGAATGATGTAGATTTATTATGGATTGGTGCACGTTCAACAGTATCCCCTTTTATTATGCAAGAAATTGCAGATGCTTTGCAAGGAACAGATAAAATTGTATTGGTAAAAAATCCGGTAAATCCAGATTTAGCTCTGTGGTTAGGTGGTATCGAAAGATTATATACGGCAGGCATTAAAAATTTAGGAGCAATTCACAGAGGGTTTTCTACCTATGAAAAAACCAATTACAGAAATACACCAGAATGGCAATTAGCCATTGAGTTTCAAAATAAATTTCCAGATTTACCATTAATTAACGATCCTTCGCACATTACAGGAAACAGAGAAATGATTCAAGATGTTTCTCAAACCGCGTTGGATTTAAATTTTGATGGTTTAATGATCGAAACTCATTTTGATCCAGCAAATGCTTGGTCTGATGCTGCACAACAAGTTACACCAACAAAGTTGAAGCAAATTATGGAAGATTTAAAAATTAGAAAAGAAACCAATACAGAAGCAGATTACACAAAATCTTTAGACAATTTAAGGGCTCAAATTAATATTGCTGATGCACAATTGTTAGAGACTTTAGGAAAACGTATGAAAGTTGCCGATCAAATAGGTGCTTTAAAGAAAGATAAAAACGTTGCTGTTTTGCAGTCTAAACGTTGGAACGAAATTCTTGGAAACATGATTTTAGAAGGTGAAAGCAAAGGTTTAAGTGAAGAATTTGTATTGAAAATGTTCAAGGCAATTCACCAAGAATCGATCAATCATCAAGAAAAAGTAATTAACGGATAGTTTTTTGGAATGACAGGCAAAGAGTAGTAATCACTTTTTGTTACTCTACATAATAAAATTCTTCAGGTTTAAAAATCAGAAGAATTTTTTTATAAATTATAAAATCCGTTTAATTGATATTCTACTTTTTACTTAAAATTCTGCATCTTTGTATCAATGACAGGAACCCTATATAAATCTACTGATAATCAATAGAATGATTGATTTTAAAGTTATTTAATCTCTATGCATAAGACACAATTAGACATTGCTAAAACTAACGTCCAAGAAAAAGGGTTTTTAGATATATCAGCTCCACCAGATAGGTTACTTGTGGAAGAAATTTATAAGTTAAAAAAAGAAAAAAATGCTGTAATATTAGCACATTACTATCAAGAAGATTCCATACAAGATATTGCAGATTTTGTCGGTGATAGTTTAGCATTAGCCCAAGAGGCAGCTAAGACAGAGGCTGCGATTATTGTTTTTGCAGGCGTTCATTTTATGGCAGAAACAGCAAAAATATTAAATCCTACAAAAAAAGTATTGTTACCAGATTTAAAAGCAGGTTGCTCTTTGGCAGATTCTTGTCCGCCAGTAGATTTTAAAAAGTTTGTAGCAATGCACCCAGATCATAAAGTAGTTACTTATATTAACTGTTCTGCGGCTATAAAAGCTTTAAGTGATATTGTTTGTACCTCTTCGAATGCTTCAAAAATTGTAAATTCGTTTCCTAAATCTCAAAAATTAATTTTTGCTCCTGATAAAAATTTAGGAGAATATATTAATGAACAAACAGGAAGAAATATGGTGCTTTGGGATGGTGCTTGTATGGTACACGAAGCTTTTTCTATAGACAAATTGATAGATGTACATCTGAGAAACCCTGATGCATTGATTGTAGCACATCCAGAATCACCAAAGCATATTTTAAAAGTTGCTACCTATATTGGCTCAACTTCGGGCTTATTAAACTATGTAAAAGAAAGTAAAAAGCAAAAATTTATTGTTGCTACAGAAGCGGGTATTTTGCATAAAATGCAGCAACAAGTTCCTCATAAAATATTGATTCCTGCGCCTGCAAAAGAAGATAATACCTGTGCTTGTAGTGAGTGTCATTATATGAAATTAAACAGCCTTAAAAAGTTATACCTTTGTTTAAAGCATGAAACCCCTGCTATTGAGGTTGCTGAAGAATTGCGTAAAAAGGCCTTACTTCCCATAACACGCATGTTAGAATTGTCTTAAGAAAATGAAAGATCAAACAGATTTTTTAGTTATTGGTTCTGGGATTGCTGCACTTTCTTTTTCTTTAAGAATTGCCAAGCATTTTAAAGATGCTACTGTAACGATTATTACAAAAGAATCTAGATCAGAGTCAAATACAAAATATGCCCAAGGAGGTATTGCAGTTGTTAATAATTGGGAAAAAGATTCTATAGAACAACATATTAAAGATACTTTACAAGTCGGAGATACTTTGTGTGACCCATCTGTTGTTGAGATGGTGATTAAAGAAGGCCCTTCTATATTGTCTGAATTGATTGATTGGGGCGTTCATTTTGACGAATCGAAAAAGGGAACTTTTAATTTGGGAAAAGAAGGGGGGCATTCACAGCACAGGATTTTGCATCACAAAGACTTCACAGGAGCAGAAATTATGAGAGCTTTGTTAGCGCAAATAGATTCGTATCCTAATATTCAAGTTTTAGAAAATCATTTTGCAATCGATTTTATTACTGAGCATCAGAAAGGAATTAAAGTTCAAAGAATATCTAAAATTCATTGTTTTGGTGCGTATGTTTTAGATAAAGAGAATCAACAAATAAAAACGATTACTTCTAAAGTTACTTTATTAGCTTCTGGAGGTATTGGGCAAGCGTATAGAGCTACTACAAATCCAGAAGTAGCAACAGGAGATGGAATTGCCATGGCATATAGAGCCAAAGCATCTATAAAAAATATGGAGTTCATTCAATTTCATCCAACGGCCTTATATGAAAGCCCCCAAAAATCTCCAGCGTTTTTAATTTCTGAAGCTGTAAGAGGTTTTGGAGCGTATTTAAAAAATGAATCGGGAGAGCGTTTTATGAAAAAATATGATACTCGATTAGAGCTTGCTTCTAGAGATATTATTGCAAGAGCCATTGATACAGAGATGAAAATGAGCGGAACATCTCATGTTTTTTTAGATTGTAAACATATTGATTATGAAGATTTTAAAAATAATTTTCCAACCATTTTAGAAAAATGTAAAAAGGTGGGCATAGATATTACTAAAGAGATGATTCCTGTAACTCCTGCTGCGCATTATTTGTGTGGAGGTATTTCGGTAGATCTCAATGGAATGACTTCAATTAACAATCTTTTTGCTTGTGGAGAATGTACTCATACAGGTTTACATGGTGCTAATAGATTGGCTTCTAATTCATTGTTGGAGGCGGTGGTGTATTCAAATCAAAGTTTTGAATATTTAAAAAAATTATATAAAAATCTTACACATCCAAAGAATATTCCATTTTGGGACGATTATAATACTTCAAAAAATAAAAAAAATATTTTAATTACTCATAATAAGCAAGATGTAAAAAATATTATGAGCAATTATGTAGGGATCGTTCGTTCAAATGATTGCTTACAAAGAGCTGAAAAAAGATTGTATCATTTATATAAAGAAACTGAAAACCTCTATAAAGAGGTTGCAATTTCAGAAAACCTTTGTGAGCTTCGAAATTTAATTACAACGGCTAATTTAATTACACAATTTTCTCTTAAAAGAAAAGAAAATATTGGAGGTTTTTTTAATGAAGATATTGTTTAATCATAATAAAAAAGTATTTCATGAGCTTCATAGAAGATGTTAAATTAGTTATTCAAAATGCCTTACGAGAAGATATTGGTGCAGGAGATTATACTTCGTTAGCATGTGTTCCAGAGCAACATATAGGCAACGCGCAATTAATTGTAAAAGATATTGGTATCATTGCTGGAATTGAATTTGCTAAAGAAGTTTTTAGTTATATAGATTCTACTATTATTTTTGACCCTGTTTGTAAAGATGGAGATAAAGTAAGTTATGGTGACATTGCTTTTTATGTGTCTGGTTCTTCACAAAAAATACTACAAGCAGAACGGTTGGTGTTAAATGCGATGCAAAGAATGAGTGCTATTGCAACAAAAACAGCAGGTTACATGTTATTAATCAACAGTACAGATACAAAAATCATTGATACTCGCAAAACAACACCAGGGATAAGAGTCCTCGAGAAATGGGCAGTACGAATAGGCGGGGGAGAAAATCACAGGTTTGGATTGTATGATATGATGATGCTTAAAGACAATCATATTGATTTTTGTGGCGGAATTACCAAAGCCGTAAAAAAAGCAGCTGCTTATAAAGAGAAAAATAATTTAGAAGTAGATATAATTGTCGAAGCTAGAAATAATAAAGAGGTATTAGAAATCTTAGAAATGAATGCTTCTGTTAGGCGTATTTTATTGGATAATTTCACGATTGAAGAGACGTTAAAAGCGGTACAGTTAATTGGATCTAAGTGTGAAATAGAATCTTCTGGAAACATTACCGAAAAAACCATATTAGAATATGCAAATTGTGGCGTAAATTATATTTCTGTGGGAGCTTTAACACATTCGGTTTATAATATGGATTTGAGTTTGAAAGCATTTTGATGATTTGGCAAAAATTAGTGTCTAAAAAAACCATTATTTTTAAAATTATTTAACAAGTAATGCTCTTTATAATAGAGGGCGGTCGTTTCATTTTTGTGTAAAAACTAAAATACTTTTAACTCACATTCTCGTATCTACTTAAAATTCTGCATCTTTGTATTAATGACAGGAATCGTATATAAATCTACTGGAAGTTGGTATCAAGTAAAATCCGAAGATGGTAAGTTTCATCAGTGTAGAATTAAAGGTAAATTTCGAATTAAAGGAATTAAAAGTACCAATCCTGTTGCTGTTGGAGATCGGGTAATTTTCGACTTAGAAAAAAAAGGAGATGAAGAGATAGGTGTTATAAAAAAAATCTTAGATCGAGAGAATTTTATTGTCAGAAAATCTGTAAACCTTTCGAAACAAACCCATATTATAGCCGCAAATATTGATCAAGTTTTTTTACTTATAACCATTAATAATCCGCCAACATTTTCAACATTTATAGATCGTTTTTTAGTCGCTGCAAGAGCCTACAGGATTGATACCGTGTTGGTTTTTAATAAAATAGATTCTTATGCAATTGAGGCTCGGGCAGAGGTATTATACCTTAAGGATATATATGAAGCAATAGGATATAGATGCATAGAGGTTTCTGCTACCCAACATAAAAATGTAAGCATTATTAAAGAGGTAATGAAAGGGAAGACATCGATGTTTGTTGGTCATTCTGGAGTAGGAAAAACAACATTAGTAAATGCAATTGATGCTACTTTAGATTTAAAAACCAAAGAAATTTCAGACCAACATCGTCAAGGAAAACATACCACAACATTTGCAGAAATGTTCGATTTAAATTTTAATGCACGAATTATAGACACACCAGGAATCAAAGGTTTTGGAGTTGTAGATATTGATAAGTATGAATTAGGAGACTATTTCCCTGAGTTTTTTGCCTTAAAACAAGATTGTAAATTCAATAACTGTATCCATACAAAAGAACCAAATTGTGCCATTAAGACGGCGTTAGAAGAAGAACGGATTTCTTGGTCTCGCTATAAAAGTTATCTTCAAATTTTAGAAGGAGAAGATGAAACAGCGCATTTTAGAACAGATATTTGGAACGAAGATCAAGATACTCAATAGCCTATGAGAATTGTTGTTCAAAGAGTATCAAAAGCAAGTGTTACGATTCATGGAGATAAAGTTGCAAACATACAAGCAGGATTGCTGATTCTTTTGGGTATTGAGCATGATGATACAGAAGAAGATATTCATTGGTTGGTAAAAAAAGTTTCAAATCTTCGAATTTTTAATGATGAAAATGACGTGATGAATTTATCCTTAATGGATCTCAATGCAACTGCACTAGTGGTGAGTCAATTTACTTTGCATGCCTCTACAAAAAAAGGAAGCAGACCCAGTTATATAAAAGCAGCAAAACCTGAAGTAGCAATTCCTTTGTATCAACAATTTGTAACCTCTTTAGAAAACCTACTTGGTAAAAAAGTACCTACTGGAGTATTTGGTGCAGAGATGAAAGTGGAGCTGTTAAATGATGGGCCAGTCACCATTATTATAGATTCCAAAAGAAAAGAATAGCTTTTCCTTATCACCGACAACTGTTAAAATTATCAAAAAAAAATACTTTTTTATTTTCCTTGGAAAATAAAAAACATATATTTGCCATGGAAAATAAATTTAAAACCAATATTAAAATGAAAAAAATAGTTTTATCAATACTTGTTGTCGCATCACTTTTAACAGCATGTAAAGGAGAGAAGAAAGAAAAAGTAGTAGTAAACGAAGCTGTAAAAGTTGAAACAAATATTGCTGAATTAAACAACGTAGATACTGCCGTTTCTGTGTTAACATGGAAGGGTAGCAAGCCTACAGGTTCTCACAATGGGACCGTCGCTCTAAAAAGCGGAGGGATGTTATTTGAAAAAGGAGTTTTAAAGGGAGGTGAGTTTGTCATAGATATGAGTACCATTACAAACCTTGACATGGCTGGAAGTGATGGTGCAGCAAATATAGAAGGTCATTTAAAAGCGCCCGATTTTTTTGATATCGCTGTATATCCCACTTCTAAATTTGTGATTACCAAAGTAGAAGAAGCGGAAGGGAAATTATTAGTAACAGGAAATCTTCAAATTAAAGATGTTACAAAGAGCATTACAATTCCTGCAATGATTGCTGCAGAAGCTGGGGTCACTACTTTTAAGAGTGATGTTTTTAATGTGGATAGAGCAGATTTTAATGTAAAATATGGTTCTAAAAGATGGATTGAAGGACTAAAAGATAAATTTATTAATGACTTAATGGAAATGTCTTTTGTAGTCGTTCTCAGATAACGAATATTAATTTTAAACTATAAATAATATGAATTCAACTAAAATCGATAGACCAACGTGTGGTTGTGGAAATACGTCAAACCCAGATGGATATTGCGACGGATCGCATTTAAGCAAATAGCTTGCTATCAAACGAAAGAATAATTTAAAAACCCAAAACAACTGTTTTGGGTTTTTTAGTTATATTGCAGTGCTATAAAAAAAGAAAAACTTCATGAAATACCCTACAAGAATTTTATTTCTTATATCATTATTTACCTGTAATTTAATTTTTTCTCAAGAAAATACCTACGCTTCAACTTTAATTCCTGATGAGTTAACAGAGGATGCAAATGCAGTTGTTAGAAATAGTATTATTGAGATTACTATTAAAGGAATTGATAAAATGGTTGTGTATGAAAAAGAAGTTGTAACAGTTCTTAATGAATTAGGAAATGATGATGCAAGAATAGCAAAAAGGTATAATAATGATACCAAAATAACAAAACTCTCCGCTAAAATTTATGATGCTTTAGGAAAGCAAATAAAAAAATATTCAAAAAGAAAATTTTCAGATGTAAGTGCCATAAGTGGTGGAACCTTATATTCAGATGAAAGAGTTAAATATGTAGATTATATTCCTGTTGCTTATCCCTACACTGTTGTGTTTGAATCGGAATATAAAAACTCTTCTACAGGTTTTATTCCAAGATGGTATCCTACAGAAGGATATTATGTTGGGATAGAAAAAAGTCAGTACAAACTGAATAATCCGTTAAAAATTATTGTTAGAACAAAAAAGAAGAATTTTAAGAATTACCCTATTCAAGATAAATCTTCAGAATTTAATTTACATTATATTTTTGAAAATCAACGAGCAATAAAACCAGAAGTACTAACGATTGCTTCAAGAGATTTCATGCCTTATCTAATAGTTGCTTCAAATAATTTTTCATTAAAAGGAGTTAAAGGGTATGCTTCTAATTGGAAAGAATTTGGAAAATGGGAAAATAAGAATTTAATATCAGGACGAGATATTTTAGAGCCAGCAACGGTTACAAAAATAAAAGACTTGGTAAAAGATGTAGATAATCCAATTGAAAAAGCAAAACTTATTTATGAGTTTGTGCAAAATAAAACACGATATATTGGTGTGCAGGTTGGTATTGGTGGTTGGAAACCAATCCTCGCAAATCAAGTTGATAAAGTAGGTTATGGAGACTGTAAAGGACTAACTAATTACACAAAAGCATTGTTAGCTGCAGTTGGAATAACCTCTTATTACACCCTGGTTTACGCGAAACAAAAAATAAATATAGACAAAGATTTTGCAACTTTTCAAGGGAATCATGCCATCCTAAATATTCCTGCTTCTGAGCTTTCGGGAGGAAATGACATCTGGTTAGAATGTACCAGTCAAACCGTTCCATTCGGTTTTCTAGGAGATTTTACTGATGATAGAGACGTACTCGTTATAACTCCAGAGGGAGGGGTTATAAAAAGAACACCTTCTTATAAAAATGAAACAAACTTACAAACCACAAAAGCAACGATTCGATTAGATGAAAAAGGGACCATACAAGCAACTTTAGAAAGGATTTCTAAAGGATTGCAATTTGCTAATAAATATTCTTACGAAAGATATCCAAAAGAAGAATTAATTAAGCACTATAAATCTAAGGATTGGAGCTATAATAACAATTTAGAAGTTGAGTCTGTGAAATTAAAAAATGATAAAGAGCAGGTTGTTTTTACGGAAGATTTTTCAATTTCAATAGAAGATTATGCAACTGTTACTGATGCAGAAATTCTTTTTAGGGTCAATTTTTTTAATAAAAATAGTTTTATCCCCAAAAGATATAGAAATCGGAAATTACCCCTTCTAATTCCAAGAGGTTTTAAGGATGAAGATGAGTCTATTATTGAAATTCCAAAAGGATATCAGGTAGAAACTCTGTTTGAAGACAAGTCCATCATCAATAAATTCGGTATGTATCAAATTTCAATTGATAAAATTGACGAGCATCATATAAAATACAAACGTACTTTATTTATTAAAGAAGGCTTATATCCTAAAGAGGATTATAAAGCTTATAGAGCTTTTAGACGGAAAGTTGCTAAGAATGATAATTTAAGAATTGCATTGATAAAACTCTAACGAACCCTTAATATTGAATATAATTCTAGTAAAAAAGTTATGAAGTTAAAATTAGTATTGGCCTTTAGTTTTGTTGTTGTTTTTTGTTTTGGACAAAGCAAGAAATCGACAACGATGGGCAAAACAACCATAGAGGAATTAAAGATGCAAAGGTATGAAAAGGATACAACTGCACGTGCCATCGTTTTATACGAACACGGTAATTACTATATAAACACAAAAGAGAAATTTAAATATAAATTTACAACCGATTTTTATTTTAGAATAAAAATTTTAAAGAAAATAGGTTTTGATAAAGCGACTATTAAAATTCCGTTTTATGATGAAGAAGAAGTGCATGATATTCAGGCGGTAACAAATAATTTAACTGAGAATAATGTCATGCATACAACGAGTTTGGAAAAGGATAAAATTTATACAAAAGATTTGTCTGGAAAATGGAAAGAAACTTACTTTACCCTGCCAAATATAAAAGTTGGGAGTGTGATTGAATTTCGGTATTCGTTAATCTCTCCTTATGCACAAATAGATGATTGGAACTATCAATCTGATATACCAAAGTTAAAAAGTGATTTTACAGCAGCTATCATAGGAAATTATAAGTATAATATTCGACTTGTGGGAAATTTAAAGTTGCATAGAGATAATTTTCGTGTGAAAAATGGTTGTTTTTATTTACCAGGAATTGCAACAGGTGCTTGTGGTGTTTTAGAATATGGAATGGATGCTGTTCCAGCATTTAAAAAGGAGGCCTATATGTTGAGTCAAGACAATTATGTCTCTCGACTTTCTTTTGAATTAATATCAAATACCGATGTTCGAGGACAGGTCACCAATTATACAAAAACATGGAAAGCTGCAGATAAAAAATTGGAAACCTATTTTTTATCTGGTCAATATTTAAAAAAGAGATATTTTAAAGAGAATCTATCAAGTGAGGCAAGTTTGAATTCTGAGAATAGCTTAGAAAGGGCAAAGCAAATTTATAAAAGGGTACAAAACCATTATACATGGAATGAAAAATACTGGCTTAACAGAAAAGTAGAGGTTAAAAAAGCATTTAAAAACAAAATAGGAAGTGTTTTTGAGATTAATTTGTCATTATACTTCGCATTGCAAGCGGCAAATATTGAGAGTAAGTTGGTACTCTTGTCAACAAGAAATAGGGCAATTCCCACAAAACTGTATCCGGTAATCTCTGAGTTTAATTATATGGTTGTAAGGGCTGTAATTGATAATCAGGTCTACTTTTTAGATGCTGTAAATAAATATTTGGGATTCGGCTTGATCCAATCTGAGAGTTTAAATGGAGAAGGAAGAGTGATGGATTTTAAAAATGGAAGTTTTTGGGAGCAGATTAAACTATCACAAAAGACCTCTAAAACAATTAGGTTGTCTTTGCTTCTTAAAGATGATTCGTTTGTTGGGGATTTGTCAATTAAAAGAACAGGTTATTTTGCTGTACATAAAAGAGTAGAATTTAATGGCTTGTCGGAGGATGACATTTTAGAAGACTTTGAAAATAACTATCCAAATATTGAAGTGGAAGATGTTGCATTGGAAAATTTAAGTGACAACGAAAAAGTACTCAAGGAAACCTATAAAATAACTATTGAAACAGATGTCATGGGGAGTCGCAGGATAAGGTTGAACCCTTTTGTAATTGGTAAGATTACCGAAAATCCGTTTAAATTAAATAAAAGAGATTATCCTGTTGATTATGGATATGAGAGAAGCAAAACCTATTTAATTAAGCTCATAATACCCGAAACATACAAGATTGCTAAGCTTCCCAAAAATATGGGTGTGGCATTGCCTAATAAAGGCGGTAAAATTATTTTTAATATAAGTCAGAAAGAGAATACCATCAATATATATTTAAATTATTCTTTGAAGAAAAAAAGCTACTCTGCTGATGAGTATTTTTACCTAAAGCAGTTTTATAAAAAATTGATCAATCTTCAAGATTCTTTTATAGAAATAGAAAGAATTTAAAAATATATATTTCGGGTGTTTAGTTACAAATGCATTGCTATAACAAAGAAAATTTTATGAATTACCCTACAATAATTTTATTTTTTATAAAATCAATTACATCAACTTTAAGCTTTTTCTAGGAAAACTCTTACGTTTCATTTACAGAAGTTTGAGAAGAAGTGTTACCAAATATAAAAACCTACGAATACTAGATTAAAAATAAATTACATGAAAAAGATTACAATTGCACTCCTATTATTATACCAACTTTCAGTTTTTACACAAGATTATAAGTTTGGTAAAGTTTCAAAAGAAGAATTAGAAGAAAAATTTCATCCTCTAGACACTACTGCAAATGCTGCTTACTTATATAAATATAGGAGAACGTATTTTAAATATGTACAAGGAGACGGAGGTTTTAAGGTAATTACAGATTATCATATTAGAATTAAAATTTATTCAAAAGAAGGTTTTGAGAAAGCAACGCAATATATAGGCTATTACAAACCAGATAGTGGTAAAGGCGAAGCGGTAACTTTTATAAAAGGGTTTACTTTTAATTTAGAAAAAGGGAAAATTAAAAAAGAAAAACTTACTAAAAATAATATTTTTAGTGAAAAAAAAACTAAATTTAGGAGTGTAAAAAAAATGACCATGCCTGCAATTAAAGAAGGGTGTGTTATCGAACTTAAATACAAACTTGTTTCTCCTTATAGGGGTATTGATGATTTACAATTTCAATATAGTATTCCTGTTAAAAAATTAGATTATAAGATAGAAATACCGGAATATTATGTTTTTAGTAAAAAAATTAAAGGGTATTATTTTATCAATCCAATTGAAAGTTCAAAAAGAGTTAGAGTGAATTTAAGCTCTAAAAATAGAACAGGAGCTCGTATTGTATCTACCTCCTTCCAATCTAAGCAAGTAGAATATGACAACGTAATTTCTAAATTTACTGCAGATAATATTCCTGCTTTAAAAGATGATGAGCCTTTTGTAAGTAATATAGATAATTACAGAGGTGGTATGAAATACGAATTATCTTCTGTAAAGTGGCCAAATACAACTATTAAATATTTTTCAAATACTTGGGAAGATGTAAGTAAACAAATTTATAAATCGGTTAGTTTTGGTTCAGAATTAAATAAGTCGAACTATTACAAAGACGATTTAAAAGAAATACTTAGAACTGCTAAAACGAGTTCAGAAAAAATTACAATGATCTTTCAGTTTGTAAAAAATCGAGTAAAATGGAACGGTTTTAATGGAATATATACAGATAAAGGAGTAAAAAAAGCATACAAAGAGGGCGAAGGAAATGTAGCAGAAATAAATTTAATGCTAACTTCTATGTTACGTTTTGCTGGTTTAGAGGCAAATCCTGTTTTGATTAGTACACGTAATAATGGAGTGTCAATTTTTCCAACCTTAAATGGTTTTAATTATGTAATTGCTATGGTTGGGTTTGTTGATGGGAGTTATGTTTTGCTAGATGCCACAAATCGCTATAGTTTACCAAATGTTTTGCCTACCCGAGCTTTGAATTGGAACGGAAGAAAAGTAGAGAAAGGTAAAGCTTCCTCTTGGGTGAAATTAACGTCCTCCAAACATGCATTAAAAGAGAATAACATGAGTGTGAAAATCTCAGATAAGGGTTTGGTAGATGGTTTTTTAAGATCTAAATATTCGAATTTAAAAGCTTTGAATTATCGAGAAAATAAAAACCATTTAAAAGAAGATGTTTTAATAAGTCAGCTAGAAGAAAAACATACTATAGAAATTGACGAATTTAAGCTTCTGAACAAAAACAAATTATCAAAGCCTGTTGTTGAAAGAATTAAGTTTAATAGTGAGGATTTAGTAGAAGAAATTAATGGGAAATTATATATTGAACCTTTACTCTTTTTAGTTAATAATATAAATCCGTTTAAGTTAGAAGATCGTAAATTCCCCGTTGATTTTGGAACACCTTGGAAAGATAAAAATAGAATTTTAATACAAATCCCTGAAGGTTATCTTGTAGAGTCTTTACCGGAAGGACTAAACATTGGTTTACCTGAATATTTAGGTGTTTTTAAATATCAATTAGAACAAGTTGGTAATAAAATTACTGTGATCTCAATCTTGCAATTTAAAAAGGCAATAATTGTTCCTAAATTTTATAAAGCATTGAAAGATTTTTATGGAAAGGTCATTCAAAAACAATCTGAAAAAATAGTGTTAATTAAAGAATAATTTCAAAACCCAAAACAACTGTTTTGGGTTTTTTTATACCTGAATTTCAGTGGTATTTTTTACTTCTTCAATGGCAAAAGTACTATGCGTACTTCCAATATATTTAATGGCTGTTAGCTTTTTAACCATAAATTCTCGGTACTCATCCATATCTTTGACATACACTTTTAAGATATAATCGTATTCACCACTTACATGAAAACACTCAGAAACTTCCTCTAATTTTAAAACCTCTCGTTCAAAAGTAGTGACATAATCTTTCGAATGTTGCATCAGTTTGATATGACAAAAGACCAAAAAAGATTTTTCAATTTTATGCTTATTAATGATTGCTACATACTTTTGAATGACCTTTCCTTTTTCTAATTTTTTAATACGCTCATAAACAGCAGTAACCGATAGATTTAATTGCAAAGAAAGTTGTTTGGTGGTTTGTTTGCTATCCTGTTGCAGCAAATTAAGAAGCTTTTTATCTGTAACATCCAAGACCATATGTTTAAATTTTTCTAATAAGTGATGCAATAAAGCGATTATTTAGTTTATAAATCTAAAAATACATATTTTTTTAGATTTATAAACTGTATTTGCATCTTTTGATTGATAATTTTTCTTTTATATTGTTATTTTGTATTTATAAAATCAATATCTTATGAAATTTAAACCAGCAAATGCTCTTCAAGATCTACAATTTTTTGGTGAATTTGGAGGTGTAAATCCATCCATTTCAGATTCCTCTACTTATACATTTATGTCGGCAAAAACAATGTTAGACACATTTGAAGGAAATGCAGCGGGTTGTTATTTATATTCACGTCATTCTACCCCAAGTAATTTATACTTAGGGGAGGCTTTAGCGGCCATGGAAGGAACAGAAACAGCCAATGTATCTGCCTCAGGAATGGGTGCGATAACCCCTGTATTACTTCAGCTAGTTGGTGCAGGTGAACACATTGTTTCGAGTAGAACCATCTATGGAGGGACCTATGCGTTTTTAAAAAATTTCACCCCAAGATTGGGGATTGCAACCACATTTGTAGATATTACAAAAGTAGATATTGTAGAAGCCGCCATCACAAAAAACACGAAAGTATTGTTTTGTGAGACTGTAAGTAATCCTTTATTGGAAGTTGCAGATATCAAGGCTTTATCGGCTTTGGCAAAGAAGTATAAAATAAAATTAGTGGTAGACAATACTTTTTCGCCCTTGTCAATTTCTCCTGTAAAATTAGGTGCAGATGTGGTATGTCACAGTCTTACAAAATTTATAAATGGGACTTCAGATGCTGTTGGAGGAGTCGCTTGTGGTACTCAGGAGTTTATCGACGATTTACGAAATGTAAATGACGGTGCAAGTATGTTGTTGGGGTCTACAATGGACAGTTTAAGAGCAGCCTCTATTTTAAAAAATATGAGAACGCTTCCTATTAGAATGAAACAACATAGTCATAACGCTTCTTTCTTGGCGCATCAATTTGAAGCTGATGGACTAAAAACAGTCTATCCAGGGTTGGAGTCGCATCCTTCGCATCAATTATTTAAATCCATGATGAATACTGCCTATGGCTTTGGAGGGCTGTTAACCATTGATGTTGGTTCTTTAGAAAAAGCGAATGCTCTAATGGAGTTAATGCAGCAGAAAAATATTGGGTATTTAGCAGTTAGTTTAGGCTTCTATAAAACACTTTTTAGTGCCCCAGGAACCTCTACCTCCTCAGAAATTTCAGAAGACGAACAAAAAGAAATGGGATTAACAGACGGTTTAATTCGTTTTTCTATTGGCTTAGATGATGATATTGAGAGCACTTACGAACTGATGAAATCTTGTATGATAACATTGGATATTTTGTAATGGAAGCTTCTTTTGTGTTTGTTAATTTCTAGGAAATCAACTCTAGGAAATTAACCCTAGGATAGAGACTTAAACTCCTTTCAAACGAGTGATGAAATTAGTAAAATCTTCTTTTTTCGGAGCAGTCCCACTAAAAGGAAGCATATCCCATTGGTTGTCTTTATAAAAGAGCGTAAAATTAAAAACACTCGAATTTTGATCGGTAGGATTTAGCATTGGATATCGTAAATCTACGTACTTGTATGTAGCTGTTTCTTTTTGTTTGGAGAGGTTAAAATAGCCATTACTAAACCACGATAAGCGTTGTAAATTTTTGTCATTCATCTCTATCAGCGAATGATTTTTATTCACACTAATAATATGTTCTGTAATGGATTTTTTATCTAACAAAGAATAAAAAGTCAGATGGTACTGAGTATCACTTTCTGCAACAGCATACCATAAAACAGTGTTTAATATGGTGGGTTGTGCAGAGAAACGATTGTAAGCAATCCCTGCTTTTTTAAATGATTTTTTAAAGACTGAATCCATATAGAATTTATTTCCAACCGTAAAAAATAAATAGGCAGAACTCATATAAATACCTGCTTTTAACCACCAAGTTCTTTGTTGTTTATTCCTTTGATAGCACATCATAATAATCAAACACAACAAAAATGGAATCGTATAGAAAGGGTCTGCAACAGCAATTGTATTAAAAGCAACTCTGTAGTTAGAAAATGGAGCAAATAGCTGGGTGCCGTAAGGAGTAAAACAATCTAAAATTGGGTGTGTAAATATCGCTAAAAAGAAAAGCCATGTCCAGTTTTTTAGAGTCGTTTGACCCTTTCTTTTTCCAGTATCATAGAGTCTGTAGGTGCTCCATCCAAATAAAAAAGCTCCCAAGAAAGCAAACAAAATAGAATGCATAAACCCTCGATGAAAAGCCATCGCTTGTATTTCATTGCTGTATAAAAACCGCCCAATAAAAACATCTAGATCTGGTATGGTACCTCCAATAGCTCCAAATAATAAGGCTTTATTTCCAATTTTTTTACCCAGTACAACTTCTCCACAAGCAGCACCTAAAATAATTTGAGTCAATGAATCCATGGGGGCAAAAATAAGCCATTCAATTTGATTTGCATAACCGTAGGTAAAAGCGTAACATTACATTCCAAATTTTTTACAATGCAAGCGAATAAAAATCAATCAGAAGTTAACATCGGAAATCAGCAAATAATTGATAACAAAGAGTTAAATATTTGGGAGGCTTTGTTTCCTGTTTTAGCTTTAGTTGCCATGTTAGCTTATAATGTTTTTGTTTTTGGAGATGATGCTTTGAGTGGTAGTAATCAGTTTGTTTTACTTTTAGGTGGCGCTGTTGCGGCACTTGTGGGCTTTAGAAATAAAGTTTCTTATAAGGTGATGATTGATGAAGTTGCAGAAAATATAAAATCTACAGCTGGCGCAATTTTAATTCTTTTAATGGTCGGTGCTTTAGCGGGTACTTGGTTGATTAGTGGAATTATTCCAGCGATGATTTATTATGGGTTACAAGTCTTGAATCCCACAATATTTTTAGCGGCATGTTTGATAATTTGTGCTATTATTTCTATTGCAACGGGTAGTTCTTGGACAACTTCAGCAACCGTAGGTATTGCATTAATAGGTATTGGTGAAGCTCTTGGTATTTCTTTAGGAATGACAGCAGGTGCTGTTTTGTCTGGTGCTTATTTCGGTGATAAAATGTCGCCACTTTCAGACACGACCAATTTAGCACCAGCAATGGCAGGTGCTGATCTCTTTACACATATAAAATATATGGCTTACACAACCGTGCCCACCATTATCATTACGTTAATCTTTTTTATCATTATAGGGTTTACACAAAATTCAAATGGCGAGGCAGATACTGTTGTTTTATTAGCCGATATAAACAAGGCGTTTACGATTACACCTTGGTTATTTTTAGTGCCAATAATTGTTATCTTTTTAATCATTAAGAAAACTCCACCATTAGTTGCATTGCTTGCAGGTACTGTTTTAGGAAGTATTTTTGCGTTAATTTTTCAACCAGAAGTTGTTGCACAAATTACGGGTACTAAAGAACTTACTTTTTCTTCTGCTTATAAAGGAATTATGCAAGCAATAACAGTTAAAACATCCGTAGCAACAGAAAATGCAGCACTAGCAGATTTATTTACAGCAGGCGGAATGTCTAAAATGTTAGGTACAATTTGGCTCATCTTATGCGCTATGGTTTTTGGAGGGATTATGGATGCAATTGGAGCATTAGCTAAAATTAGTACTTTTCTTTTAACGCTGTTTGATTCTATTTTCGGATTGTTTTCAAGTACAGTTTTTACTTGTATAGGATTAAATTTTACAGCATCAGACCAATACATGGCCATTGTAGTTCCGGGGAAAATGTATGTAAAAGCTTATGAAGATAAAGGTTTAGCACCCGAAAACTTGAGTAGAACTTTAGAAGATTCAGGGACCGTAACCTCTGTGTTAATTCCTTGGAATACCTGCGGAGCTTATCATTCTGGAGTTTTAGGAGTTGCTGTTTTTGACTATGCTATTTATGCCATCTTTAACTGGTTAAGTCCTTTTATGACATTAATTTTTGCAGCTTTTAAAATCAAAATTAAGCAGTTAGCAACCAAGTAAAACAATTCTTTCTGTTCGCGTTTTAAGCTAAAATAAACCAGTAATTTTTAAAGTTTAACTGACTAAAAAGTGCTGTTTTTTTGAATCCTTGTGTTCATAAAAACCTTAAATAAACCAGTTCCATACCAATCCAAAACGAATTGTAAAATCTCTGTACGGATAATTCGGAGCAGAAAAGTAATTTTTTTCTGTAAAATTAGAGGTAACATTGTCAATTTTAAAATACAAACGAGTTCTTCTTATTTGTGCATTAAAGAAAACATCTACGGAAGGAAAGCCGATCTCTTGGGTATTTTGGATAGTAAATTCAGCCAATAACGGATGGTAGGCATTTGCTTTGTATTTAGTGAAGTAGTTAAAAGTTGCACCAATATTTACTAACATTGGTTTGCCTTCAAACCAATAGTCTTCGTAATATAAGGTGTTTCTTGTTACGACCTCTGGAACACGAAAAACAGAACTTCCACTGCTTACATTTTGGAACATCAATGTATTGTCGAGTGCAAATTTTTTATATTTAAATTCTCGATTCGCTTTTACCTTTAAATACGTAATCTGATTCGAAAATTGTTGTGGTTGATTGTTTTCATCAAAATAAGTGTAGTTGTCTATATTGGTAAAATTAAGCGAGCTATTGATCCATTTAGAACGGATAGAAAAACCTAAGTCCCTTGTATTTATGGTGCTAAAATTATTTTGCCAATTGTAATCATCAAATTTACTTTGATGGAGCAACTTATTGAAATTTGCAGATTTAGAACTGATCAATACCTGTCCTTTTAGTTCAAACAACTCCTTTTTTTTATATAGTGCCTCACCTTTAAGGTAATTACCAGATAAATTTCCGTTTCCTGGAGTTAGATTAGCGGTCGCATTCAACTGAAAATTTTTAATTTTAGCATTCCAATCAGCTCCAAAAGAAAGGGCATTTCCTTTCAATGTTGTTTTCGTAATATTGCTAGTGGTATTTAAAATAGTATCGTACCCATAGGAGTAATTTATAAAATTTATTTTCGCTTTAAATTTACCTAAAACATATTTAGAATTGAACTCCAAATTTAATTCGTTGTTGGAAAAGGTTTGATTCGCTTCATTTTCAGATGCACCAGTTGAAGAAACATTTCCTAAAAATGGAGAATTTGTAGGCTGAGAAAAACGGTAAGATTTCTTTTCATTGGTAAAAACATGGCCTATTTTTAAATTACTAAAATCCTTTTTATTCACGGTATCTTTACTAGACAATAATTTATAACTGTGGTCTAGATAAATTCTATTGCCATTAAATTGATTTTCAGCATCATTTAAATTCACATCTAATCTTGCTCTTGTCGTATAGTTTTCGCCATTACTTTTGAATTTTTCAATTTCACTTTCTGGAAGCCCGCCACTTTCTTGATTAAAGAAATCTTGCCTTGTTAAGTGTCCACGAATTTCATATTGATTTTCTTTGGTTCTATAATGAAAAGCCCCTCTAAAATTACCATTACTTGCCAGAGATCTCCTATAGGCGCCCAGAGACCTTAAGCCTTTGTATGAAAGCGAAACATTTAATCTTCTTGAAAAATTTACTGTAAATATAGCATCTAAGACTTGCCCTTGTTGTAAACCTGTTCTGTAGGTAATTTGTGTGGTTGGCGTAGGAACTTCATAATATTTTATTTCGTCAATATCTAAGTAGCTAAATTGTTTTGCGGTAAAACCAATATCTGGAAATAATTTAAGGTTGCTAAAATCATAGCCAAGATTCGTAAAAGTTTGACCCTGATTATGAAAGCTTAATAATTCAAAATTATCGGTTCTTAAATAATTAAATGCATAGTCTTTTTGAATGGTTAGCGTTGTGTCTACAAACGTCGTGTCTCGCTTATGAGAAAAAATTTTATAATCTGTGTATGTTGTTTTACCAGATAATTTTACAGAGACTTCTCCTGAATTAGTATTTGCATTTTCTTGAGTATTACCTCCTGAATTAAAACCATTAAGTTTTTGACCCAATTTCATAGGTCTTTGAGAAAACAATGCGTTTGCTATAAAGAAGGTAAGTAGTAATGAGAAAAATAATGATTTATTCATAGTTAGTCGCTTCAATCGCAAATGTAAAATAATAAAACGAAAATAATTGTTAATAATTATCATGAAAAACAGGAATTACAGCTTAGTTCTTAAAACACCATTCTAGATTTTTAAAAAAGAGCGCATTAGTAAGGAAACAGTAATCTAAAAGATTTTTTTCTTTTCTTTGTAACATGTTGGCATCTAATTATAGTGGTTTTTCTTTAGAAGCAGGAACAGATGAGGCCGGAAGAGGCTGTCTTTCTGGTCCTGTTGTTGCAGCAGCCGTTATTTTACCCATAGATTTTACCCATCCCTTTTTAAATGATTCAAAGCAATTGTCTGAAAAAAAAAGAGCTCAATTAAGACCTTTTATTGAAGAAAATGCCCTTGCTTTTGCGGTTTCTTTTGTTTGGCAAGATGAAGTAGATAAAATCAATGTTTTACAAGCCTCAATTACAGGCATGCATCGTTCAATAGAAATGCTTCAGATAGAACCAGAATACATTATCGTTGATGGTAATAAATTCAATAGTTATAGAGATATTCCCCATAAAACCATTGTCAAAGGGGATGCAAAATACCTGAGTATAGCAGCGGCATCCGTATTGGCAAAAACCTACAGAGATGAATACATGGAAAAAATTCACAAAGAGTTTCCTATGTATAATTGGAAAAAAAATAAAGGGTATCCTACCAAAGAACATCGAAATGGAATTCGTGAATTTGGTATCACAAAGTACCACAGAAAAACCTTTAAATTATTGCCAGAGCAATTAACGTTAGAATTATAATCATTTTCTTAAAATCATCCTCAAACTTTTTCTATTTTTACCCATTCAATTTTAGATAATGATCAAAAAAGCTACCGCAGAAATTACCAAATGTATATTGCACAAAGTTGCTAATAAATTTAACAGTGGACAGAATGTTTTTTCGGAAGATTTAATTCGTTTCGATCAAGAAAGTTATGATTTGATGAAAAGTTTTTTATTAAAGCCTTTCACAAGTCTTTCACAAAGTTATCGATTTTCTCATCATGCAGACGTTCGCTTAAATGAATTGAATAATTATGCCTCTGAAATTTTTAAAGAAGAAGGTGTTTTTATAGAGTATTCTAAAAATATTGTAAACCATTTGTACGAGCAGTCTAGTTCTGCACAAATAAAAACAGGAGATGTATTAGTTGTTCTCCTGGAAGGATTAGAATTTAATGGTGTCTTAACAGAAGCAGTAGGCGTTTTTAAAATTGAAAATAAAGTTGATTTTTTTCAAACCTATTTAGACGAGAATGAAAACTTCGATATTGTTGTTCAAAAAGGAATTTCCACCAAAAAAATTGACAAAGGTTGTTTGATTCTAAATACAACAGATACACAGGGTACTGTTGTTCTTTCAATAGATAATAATAATTATGATGCTCAATATTGGATCAAAAACTTTTTATCTATTACGTTAGCAGACGATTATAATTCGCATACTCAAAATTATCTAGAGTTGTGTAAAGATTTTTCTGAAGAGGTCATAAAACCTGAATTAGGAATGCATGAACAAGGAAATTTTTTAGCAAACACAGTAGATTATTTTAAAGAAAATGAAGCAGTCGATTATGCCGCTTTCAAAGACGAAGTCTTCGCGGAAGAGAAACACAAGGCGTTGTTTGACGATTATAAAAAGCACTTTGAAACCTTAAATGATGTCTTAATTAGAAATAATTTTGATGTTTCTGGAGCTGTTTTAAAGAAAGAGAAAAAAAAGTTTAAAACGGAGATTAAGCTAGATACAAATCTCAGTATAAAATTAGACGTAGATGCACCAGAAGCGGCTTCAGAATATTTAGAAAGAGGATACGATGAAGAGAAAAAAATGAAATATTATAAGGTGTACTTTAATGAAGAAAAATAACAAGCTTCACAAGTACTGAAAGATTCGCTGTTATAAAACGATGAATTTTTCAACCTCAAAGAGTGTTTTAAAATGAGTCAATATTTTTTTCTTTACTTCTTCTAAGTCTATTTTTTTATTCAATTCAGCCTCCATAGAAGTCACTGCTTTTCCTTTAATTCCGCATGGGATAATATGGTCAAAATAGCCTAAATTAACATTTACATTCAGGGCAAATCCGTGCATGGTTACCCAACGAGAGGAACGAATTCCAAGTGCACAAATCTTCCGAGCAAAAGGCGAACCAACATCGAGCCACACACCTGTTTCACCTTTACTTCTTGCTCCTTTTAGACCATATTCAGCAAGGGTCAAAATAATAGCCTCCTCTAATAAACGCAAGTATTTATGAATGTCTGTAAAGAAGTTTTCTAAATCTAAAATGGGATATCCAACAATTTGACCAGGGCCATGATAAGTAATGTCTCCACCACGATTTATTTTATAAAAAGTAGCTCCTTTTTCTTCAAGCTGTTTTTCAGTAAGCAATAAATTACTTAGATCACCACTCTTTCCTAATGTATATACATGAGGGTGTTCCACAAATAAAAAATGATTTTTAGTAGTTACTTGGAAATTGCTTTTTCTATTGTTTATTTTTGTGTCAACAATTTCCTGAAGTAAATTGGTTTGATAGTCCCAAGTTTCTTTGTAATCTTTTATATTTAAGTCTTTTAAAAGGATCTCTTTGTTCATAAGTAGCATGCTGTAAAGGTAATTATTTTCATTATATTTACTAAAAAATAATTTAAAAATCATACTATGAAAACTTATCCCCTAGTTTTTATTTTTATTCTTTTCATGATACCTTTCGAAGCAATTAATGCACAAGATTTTTTCAGGAAACTCGATAAAAATAAAATTATTACCCAACAGAACAACCCCCGTCAAGTTAAGAGTTTGCCCTCAAAATACGAGTTAATGTCTTTTGATATAGATCGTTTTAACAACCACGTAAGTTTACAAATCAACCCTAAAAAACGACTCATAAAGTTACCGAATGCAACTGGAAGTCTTTCCCTATTTTTATTAGAAGAATCCTCAAATTTTGAGACAAAATTAGCTCAAAAGTTTCCAATGATAAAGTCCTATTCTGCGCAAGGAATCGACGATCCAACCTCCGTTGCAAAGATAAGTATTGGGTTGGATGGTTTTCATGCAGTTATTTTTTCAGGGCAGGAAGAAACCTACTACATAGATCCTTATTCAAAAGATAGTAAAACTTTAATGGTGTATAAGAATTCCCATTTAGTGCCAGATAAAGACGATTTCACCTGTCAAGTTGAAGCGTTTAGGAGTAAAAGTGTAGCTCAAGAAAATAGCATACAAAACGTTAATGACGGAAAATTACGAACATTTCGTTTGGCGCTTGCTTGCACCGGAGAGTATGCGCAATTTCATTTGACAAATCAAAATATAGTATTAACCGCTACAGAAGAAGAAAAAAAAGCAGCTGTTTTATCAGCGATGAATACCACAATGACTCGAGTAAATGGTGTTTTTGAAAGAGATTTGGCTGTAAAAATGGTCCTTGTTGGAGAGAATGACAAAATTATTTTTTTAGATGCAGCTACTGATGAATTGTCAAATTCTGATCCAGGTGATTTAATTGAAGAAAGTCAAACAGTCTGTGATACTAACATTGGTTCTGATAATTATGATATTGGACATACTTTTAGTACCGGAGGAGGAGGCCTTGCTGGTTTGGGAGTGGTTTGTATTCAGGGTCAAAAGGCAAGAGGGATTACGGGAAGTACTTCGCCCATAGGAGATGCTTATGATATCGATTATGTAGCACATGAAATCGGGCATCAATTTGGAGCGAACCATACTCAGAATAATGATTGTCAAAGAAATACATCAACAGCAGTAGAGCCTGGAAGTGGATCTACCATCATGGGATATGCAGGTATTTGTTCGCCTAATGTTCAACCGAAAAGTGATACTTATTTTCATGCAGTCAGTATTGCAGAAATGTCGAGTACGATACAAGTTTCTGCACAATGTTCAAGTATAACAGATGCCGGTAATAATGTTCCAACTGCAAATGCAGGAGCAAATTTCAGCATTCCAGCAGGGACTCCATTTGTTTTAAGAGGAATTGCAACAGATGCAGACGGTCTCTCCAGCCTAACATATGCTTGGGAACAGACAGACAATCAAACTGCAACAATGCCACCGGTAGCAACAAATTTGGTAGGTCCACTATTTAGGTCTTTACTACCATCCTCCTCTCCAAATAGATACATGCCAGCTCTAGCAACTGTTGTTGGAGGAGCTACTTCTTCAAGGTGGGAAGTATTGCCCACTGTAGCAAGGGATTTAAATTTTTCTTTTTTAGTAAGAGATAACAATAATGGAGGAGGTAGTAGCGCTAGAGACGATATGAAAGTTTCTGTTACAAATGCAGCTCCTTTTACAGTTACTTTACCTAATTCAGCTATTAATTGGGATGCAGGGACTACCCAAACAATTACATGGAACAAAGGAACGACAGATGTTCTTCCTATCAATTGTCAAAATGTAACTATTAGATTATCTATAGATGGGGGGATTACTTTTCCGATTACTTTGAAAGAAAATACTCCGAACGATGGTTCAGAGGCGATAGTTATTCCGAATACTCCCTCTGCTACTTCCAGAATTATGGTGGAAGCAGCAGATAATATTTTTTATAATGTAAATCCCACAAACTTTACCATTAACTCATCAACACCAACTTATATAATTACCAATTTAAATGATGTGCAATCTGTCTGTTATTCAGAAAATGAATCGATAAGTTATGTGTTAAATTTTGATTTCATTAATGGTTTTTCAGAGTCAGTATCCTTGTCGGTATCTGGTTTTCCGGAAGGAGCTTCCGTAATATTTAATCCAACAACAATAAGCGCAGATGGAAATGTTACGATGACAATTTCTAATTTAAACGAAGCTTCCGCTCAAATGTATACAATGAATGTTAGCGGTAGTTCAAGTGTAAATAAGCAAATAGATGTTCAATTAAATGTGAGGAATTCGATATTTACAAGTTCAAATTTAACGCTTCCTGTAAATGGCGCTTCAGAGATTGGTTTGTCTCCAGAATTAAAATGGGATTCAGATATAAATGCTGCAAATTATGATGTAGAAGTAGCTTCAGATAGTAATTTTACAAATATAGTTTCAAGTGGCAATGTCGCTACAAATTTTTATTCAGTTTCAGGTCTTACCGGAAATACAACATACTACTGGAGAATAAAGCCCAAAAATAGTTGTGGAGAAGGGTCGTATTCAAATGCGTTTAATTTTAAAACACTTATACCATCTTATTGTTTGTCAACGTTTACAGATGAGGTGTCAGGTTCAGAACATCTAACAAATGTTACTTTCAATTCGATTAACAATGATTCTGAAAACGACCTGATAGACGGTTATGAAGATTTTACATCGATCAGTACTAATTTGCAAAGAGGAGACACACATCAAATGAGTGTCACTTTTGATACAGGTGGATCTCAAGATAATTGTACTGTTTTTATAGATTGGAATAATGACTATGTATTTGATATTACAACAGAAAAGTATGATTTAGGAACTGGTTACGATGATATAAGTACAAAAACCCTTGATATTACTGTGCCCAATGATGCTTTAATTGGTGCAACAAGAATGAGAGTTGTGCTTGAATATACAGGTTCTTCACCTAACGGAGGGGGAGCTTGTGATGCAGACCATGTTTATGAATGGGGCGAAACAGAGGACTATACGGTAATTATAGAAGATTCAACAGCATCTTTTATTGATGAGACCTTTGGTAATTTTATGCTATTTCCAAATCCCACAAAAGGAGAATTTACATTAACACTAAATCTAGATACTACAGACGACCTCTTGGTTCAGTTATTTGATCTTAGAGGAAGATTACTTGATGAAAAAAAATACCACTCTACGATTTCAAGTTTTACTGAAAGAATCTTTTTTGAGAATACTTCTGCTGGTTTGTATTTCTTGAAAGTAATTAATGGAGATAAACAAACTACAAGAAAATTAATTATAAAATAAGAATTCTATAAGAGATAAAAAGCCTCATCCATACTATTGGATGAGGCTTTTTTAAATGTATTATTTTTAGTTAACCTAAGAAAGGATATTTAAAGTCTGTTGGTGAGACAAAAGTTTCTTTTATCAATCTAACAGAAGTCCATCGTAATAGGTTTTGAGCAGAACCCGCTTTGTCATTTGTTCCCGAAGCTCTCGCACCACCAAAAGGTTGTTGACCAACAACTGCCCCTGTTGGTTTGTCGTTAATGTAGAAGTTTCCTGCTGCGTTTTCTAGGATTTTAGAAGCCTTTTCTACAATGTATCTATCTGTAGAGAAAACAGCTCCTGTAAGTGCAAATTCAGTAGATTCATCTACCAATTTTAAAGATGCTTCCCATGCGGCATCTTCGTATATGTATACCGTCATTACTGGGCCAAATAATTCAGCCGTCATAGTTGCATATGTGGGTGATTTTGTCAAAATCACCGTAGGTTCAATAAAATAACCTACAGATTTATCATGATTTCCACCAACAATAATTTCCACCTCTTTGTCTGCTTTAGCAGCATCAATATAACTGGCAATTTTATCAAAAGAGCCCTCGTGAATCACTGCATTTACAAAATTTGAGGGATCTTCAGGGGACCCCATTTTAATTTCTTTCGTTTGTGCTATTATGTGTTTTTTTACGGCTTCCCACAATGATTGAGGAATATAGGCTCTAGAAGCTGCAGAGCATTTTTGGCCCTGGTATTCAAAAGAACCCCTTACAATAGCAGTTGCAACTTGTAAAGGATTTGAAGAGTTGTGCGCCCAGATAAAATCTTTTCCTCCTGTTTCTCCAACAATTCTTGGATATGTTTTGTAATGGTGTATGTTATTTCCTATCTGTTTCCATAAATTTTTGAAAACATGTGTAGAACCCGTAAAGTGCAATCCAGAGAAATCTCGAGAAGCTAAAACGGTATCAGAAATCATCACAGGATCTCCATAAACTACGTTAATTACTCCATCTGGCAATCCAGCTTCCTTAAACAAATCTACAATAACTTGTGCAGAATATGCTTGATGATCAGAAGGCTTCCAAACAACAACATTACCCATTAAAGCAGCGGCCGCAGGTAGATTTGCAGCAATAGAGGTGAAATTAAAAGGCGAAATTGCATATACAAACCCTTCTAAAGGTCTGTATTCAACTCTATTCCAAATTCCTGGTGACGAGGCTGGCTGATCTTTAAAAATATCAGTCATATAGGATACATTAAATCGAAAAAAGTCAATCATTTCACAAGAAGCATCTATTTCTGCTTGGTGAACATTTTTAGATTGCGCAATCATGGTTGCGGCATTCATTTTTGCTCTGTAAGGTCCTGCTAGTAATTCGGCAGCTTTTAAGAAAATAGAAGCACGTTCCATCCAACTTACACTAGACCAAGCCTCTCTTGCTGCTAAAGCAGTAGAAATTGCAGTATCTATATGAGATTTATCTGCAATATGATATTGACCAACAATATGTTTGTGATCATGAGGAGGTGTGATGTTTTTGGTGTTTCCTGTTCTTATTTCTTTCCCATTTATATGCATAGGTATGTCAATGTTTTGTTGAAACATTGTTTTATAAGTAGCTAATAATTCCTCTCTTTCTGGAGAGCCCGGAGCATACCCTTTTACAGGTTCATTGACTGCTTTAGGAACGTTAAAAAATCCTCTTGCCATTCGTGTTTTATTTATCAATTAATATTTCGTGATTCAAAGTTACAATTTTTGTTTCAATAAATTTAAGGGAGTTTTAATGTATTTTTTTGTAGTAAATTCAATAATAGTAACACAAATTAAAACTTATCGTAAATAATAAAAAAAACAGCGATAAATAATTCTTTTTCATTGGATGTCATTCCTTTACTCTTTAACTATTTTGAAGACAACATCTCTTTTTTAGTTAGATAAAAGCGGGTTTGCAAGTTGAAAAGTTGGAATGATTACTTTAAATTGTTCAAAAGTAGTTAGATTTATCATGGTATAAAACCCTTTCATTGCTCCGATGTTAGACTCTAAAAAGCAACCAGAATTATAAGTGTAGGTTTCCTCTGGTTTTAAAATAGGTGTTTGACCAACAACTCCCTCACCACTTACTATTTCTATATTATTCAGTGTATCGTAAATTTTCCAAAATCGATCCGTAAGTTTTACTGTTTCTGTAGAGGTGTTTTCAATCCGAATCACATAGGAAAAAACATGGAAAATTTTCGAGTTCCTTTGATGTATCCCTTTGTATTTTGTGTTGACAGAAATTTTAATCCCCTTTGTAACCTGATGTATCATTTTTAGTACCTCTATTTTTATGTAAAAGTGATGATTAATTTTATATACTTATCTATTTTGATCAAAAAAACCTGTTCCAATTCCGACTACTCGTTCAAAAAAACTTCCAAAAGGTTTGTAGTAAACGATTACGGTATATTCATTTTCAGTCTCGTAAAAAGAGCCATTTACATCATTGGTGTTGCTGTTGCCGTTTGTTTCTTTTGTTGCAAATGTATAGTTGTAAAAGCCTTGTTTTAACAGAATATTTGCCTTGTATGCCCTCTCTTCTAGATCAAAATACATTTTATTTTCATCTGTAATTTTAAAATCATTAAAAGCTCCATAAACGTATACTTCTTTGTCAGAAAAAGCCTCCTCGACAGACAATGTGAAATGTATCATAGCATAATCGGCTTCTGTTTTTGAGTCATTTGCTTCCAGGGTTCTAATCACAAATTGCCCATTAATATCGGGGTTGTAGCTATATTTTCGAAAAGGGTTAAATTCAAAAGGATATAAATAATGATGAAAAACATCTTTTTTTATAATCTTTACCACATTTAAACTGTTGTTTCTGATGAATTTATTATCAAAGTTCAGGTATTCATTTCCACCCCAGAAATTTGTTTTGTTGGTGTACGTGTAAGACAATTGATTTGGTCTAAAAAATGTAGGTTGTAAGTTGGTTATTTTTTCTTCCCAATTGTTGTTTTTTAAAATAACAACATGTACTTCTTGCGCTGGATTATTTATTTTAATTTTAGGATGATTTATAATAAATTCGATAGTTTGTTGGGTGTTTAGTGTTTTTGAATTTCTACTTCTCTCCACAGTTACTCCCACGGTTGTTGAAGGTTCATACAACACAAATCGTCTTGTAAAAATAACATCATCGTCGGTATTTAAAATTGATAAAAGATAATTTCCACTTTTAGTGATTACTGTATTTATATTCGGTATTCTTACAGAATAATGTGTGTAATTTTGTAATGTATTAAATGAATTTGAAACATTGACAATCGTATTTTGATCAAAGCCGTCAATGAATTGACTTGAAGACAATCTGCTAGATTTCCAATCATGCGTCATGTGTTCAATTTTATATTGGTAGTCTTTACTATCTGCATCTAAATCATCAAAAGATATTTCTAAAGGAGTACCCAATGGAACGATTGCAGAAAAATTATTTTCTTGCAAGGGTCTGAGTTGAATAGATTTTATATTTTGCGAAAAAAAACGAGTTGAAATAAACAACAAACAAAGGATTAATTTTTGAGACATGCTTTTCTTTTTTGCTATGTAAAAGTAATGATTTTTTTAGGAAGCAATTACGATGTGATCGTTACAATTTTAGAGGAGATATGGTTTTCAGACATCCTTTTAAATCAACTACAAAAAAATCAATAAAAACAGTTATTTAGAATTGTTATAAATAATGACATTTACTCAAGATTACAGTTCAATTATATCTATCATAATTGACAAAAACCCTAAATTTGCATGATTTTTTTAGATAACTAATAATTCCATTTGCTATGTCAAAAGACATTCGTATTAAAAAAGGCTTAGATATTAAGCTTGTTGGCGGTGCAGAAAAAACAACCAAAGAGACTTCTTTGAGCAGTTTTTATGCAATACAGCCAGAAGATTTTCACGGAATTACACCAAAACTTGTCGCCAAAGAAGGAGCAGAAGTAAAAACGGGAGACACACTTTTCTATTCTAAAAGTGACGAACGTATTTTATTTCCAAGCCCTGTTTCTGGAAAAGTTGTAGAAGTGGTTCGTGGAGCAAGAAGAAAAGTATTAGCAATCAAAATAGCTGCAGATCCATCTCAAGAGTACAAAGATTTTGGATCTAAAGAGGCTGCAAGCATGTCTTCAGATGAAGTAAAAGATTATTTGCTTTCTGCTGGTTGTTGGCCTTTCATAAAGCAACGTCCTTATGATGTTGTTGCCAACCCAAACCATGCACCCAAAGCTATTTTCGTTTCTGCCTATGCAAGTGCTCCGTTGGCAGCAGATATAGAGTATACACTGGCAGGTAAAGAAGCTGAATTACAAGCAGCATTTACTGCTGTTGGGAAGTTAACTGAAGGAAAAGTGCATGTTTCTATCGGGAAAAATGCAAATTCACCTTTCAGTGATATAAAAGGAATTGAACTTCACAAAGTTTCTGGTCCTCATCCAATTGGAAATGTTGGAACACAAATTGCACACATAGATCCTATTAATAAAGGAGAAGTTGTTTGGGTGATTTCTCCACAAGATTTGTTGGTGATTGGAGAATTGTTTTTAACAGGAAAGTTAAATTTCAAAAGAACCGTTGCACTAACAGGATCTCAATTTAGCAAACCTCAATATGTAACAGCGATTGCTGGTGCTTTGATTGCTGATGTAACTGCTAGCAACCTGGTAAACGACAATACAAGGATTATTAGTGGCAATGTCCTTTCTGGAACGCAAGTAAAAGAAGAGGGCTTCTTAAGATACTATGACAATCAAATTACAGCCATCCCAGAAGGAGATGATTATGAGTTTTTTGGATGGAATAAACCTGTTTTTAATAAAATATCTACCTCAAGAGCATTGACTTTTTCTTGGTTAACTCCAAATAAAAAGTACGATTTAAATACAAATACAAACGGAGAACACAGAGCTTTTGTCGTTACGGGTTCTTATGAAAATGTATTTCCTTTAGACATGTATCCAATGCAATTATTAAAAGCATTTATGGTCAAAGATTTAGATGAAATGGAAGCTTTGGGCGGTTACGAAGTAGCGCCAGAAGATTTTGCACTAACAGAATTTATTTGTGTTTCTAAACAACCTCACCAACAAATAATTCGTGAAGGTTTAGATTTAATGAGAGAAGAATTAGGATAAGGTTATGAGCTTAAAACAAAATTTACATAATTTAAAAGAAAAGTATAAAGGAACCAAAATGGCCCCTGCATTCAATGCAATCCATACCTTTTTATACTTGCCAAACGAAGTAACTCACGGAGGAACTCATATCAAAGCGGCAGACGATTTAAAGCGTACCATGAACATTGTCATCATGGCGTTAGTTCCTTGCTTGTTGTTTGGAATGTTCAATGCAGGATATCAACATTATGCAGCGATAGACGGTTCTTTAAGAGCCAATGTACTTGCAAATTTCTTTACGTTTGATAATTTCTGGATTGGAATTATAAAAGTATTGCCATTGGTGATTGTTTCTTATGGAGTAGGTCTTATTGTCGAATTTATCTTCGCAGTTATCAAAGGGCACGAAGTAGAAGAAGGATATTTAGTTACCGGAATGCTAGTTCCATTAATTGTGCCTATTGACACTCCGTTATGGATGTTAGCTGTTGCAGTAATTTTTGGAGTCGTAATTGGTAAAGAAGTATTTGGGGGAACAGGAATGAATATCCTAAATCCCGCTTTAACCATCAGAGCCTTTTTATTCTTTGCCTATCCAACTTGGATGTCTGGAGATAAAGTGTGGGTATACGATGCTGTGAATAGAACTGGAACTGCAGATGCTATTTCTGGAGAAACAATATTAGGAAGTTA
>ENA-OQVM01000899-OQVM01000899.1-marine-metagenome-genome-assembly--contig:-NODE-899-length-42380-cov-12.537030_pt1 | contig 42380 bp, 52 predicted proteins | sample MGYA00237776_ERZ505498 | MGnify/ENA primary metagenome ERZ505498 (study PRJEB26159, sample SAMN06265151) | marine metagenome | isolation source: Helgoland LTER site | place: Germany:Helgoland, sampling...
TATTGGATTGGTTAGTAGTAGAAATGGTCGTAAAATCTAGTTGGTAATAACCATCAACAGGCGCAGTAAATGTGTAATTTGATGTATTAAAGCAGTTTCCTACATTAAATATTGTTGCATTATGGGGGAATGTACTCCCTGCGTTTATTGTAAATCCGCTATTACTTGTGTTGTATGCTTGAAACGCTGGCTGATACGGCGTTGTGACGTAGCCTGATACATCTATTTTCATACGTTCTGTTGTGCCGCCAGTTTGAAAAGCAATATGACCATCGCTTTCCCTGTTTGCTATAAGAACTACTTGCTCACTAGCATTATGGTAAATTAGCCCACCGTTGGTGTCTGATCCACTCAGCAAACTTATGTCAGCCTGACTAGCGTGTGAGAGACTTAATTGACGGCTAGGAGAATTCGTCCCAATACCAACAGAACCTCCAGACGGATTTAATGCTAAAGTTCTTCCTGTGCTTCCATCATCATCAAATGCTTGAAGTTGGACTCGTTGCACCGAAGCTGTACCATGTCTAGTTGCGGCAATTTGCAAAAAGGTGCTATCACTTTCGCCTTTACTTGCATGAAATCTTGCAAGAGTGCCTGTAGAGCTACCACCTACGTTGGTATCAACTGTAAGCATTGTATCTGGCGAACTCGTCCCAATACCAACTGCTGATGCATTTATTATAAGAGGTTTTTGTGCAGAACCAGCAATTTGAGAAGTAATAAAAGACTTATCTGCCGTTGTATCAAAACCTAGTATCATTTGTTTGCTAGTATTTGTTGAACCAGCTAAAACTAATTGTAAATTATTTGAAGTTGTTGCATCATCTGTGATTTGTAATGTGCTTGAATTAGTTGCAGGGACACCACCAATACCAACGTTGCCTGACGAGTCGATGTCCATAGCTCGTGTAGAGCCGCCATTAGTGTAAAAGCGTAGATCATTTCTTGATCTGATTTGTGCTGAACCTGTTGTGTCGACTAAATTTATTTGAGCTTCAGTATCAGTTGATGTAAATGTTGCAACTACGTTTTCTGCTCCTGAGTTAAACGTTGAAGTAGAACTGCCGCTAACAGTCAGCCCATCAGCCGTCACTGTGCCAGTTACGTCTATGCCTGTTGAGGTTGTGGCGAGTTTTTGGCCGTTGTCGTAACGCAAAGAAACAGCACCATTAGCAGTAGCAGATAAAAAAGTTTCATTGTGCGCCCCGTTTTGTAATGCTAGTGTATCTGCACCTATATATAATCCACCACTACCTGTATGACTAAACTTTGTATTTCCTCCGTCATGCCTAATGTTTGCATCAGACCCAGCACCGAAAATGGCTTTGTCGTTATCACCGAATGACAAGTTACCTGTCATAGTATCACCAGCAACTTCAACATAACGTGCATCTGATGCAGTTCTTGTATAGTGATCTGCTAATTCAAACGTACCATAGGCTACAATATCAACTACATCATTTACTGATGCACCTGATGCTAATGTAATGCTTGTACCATTTGTAGCTGTGAAGTCTGTGCCAGATAATAGTTTAACACCATTAAGGAATACATCAATATAGCCAGTATCATATGTAGCAGCGAATACAGTTTGACCTGCTGTAGCTGTGTATGTGTTACGTTCTGATGTACCATTAACTGCTGAACCTGCTGACTGCCATCCACCAGAACCGTATACGTTCATGATGTTAGTTGTGCTGTTGAAGTACAATGCACCTGTGATAAGTGCATCACCATCATTGTCTACAGTAGGAGCGGATGATTTAGCACCTAAGTATCTATCATCAAATGAGTCATAAGAAGATGCCGCATTAGTAGCACTTGTAGCCGCATTAGTCTCTGAGGTTGCAGCATTTGTAGCTGAAGTAGCCGCATTGGTTTCACTTGTAGCGGCATTCGTAGCTGATGTAGCGGCGACAGTAGCTGAACCTAATATGCCATCTACATACGTTTTATTAGTGACATCAGTACCAGCAGTAGGTGTAGCAAGACCAGTGATCTTATTATTACCCATAGCTAATGCACCAGACATTGTATCGCCTGTCTTAGCTACCCGTGTATCTCGCTGTGTGTCTGTATATACTTTTGTAGATACATCTTGTGCTGATGTAGGATCACCTGCACCTGTAATCTTATTGGTACTCATTGCGATAGCACCTGTCATTGTGCCACCAGCTTTTGGTAGTTTAGTCGCAATAGAGTTTGTTACTGTAGTGCTGAATGCATCGTCGTCATTAAGAGCATCAGCTAGTTCTCCTAGTGTATCTAGCCCTGTACCTGCATCACCAATCAGAGTAGATATTTCATCATCTACATACTTTTTAGTGGCGGCATCAAGATCAGAACTAGGTGCTGTTAGATTAGTAATAGTAGCAGATGTACCAGCATTCATATTAAGATTGCCGTTGACCACTAAGTTAGTAAATGTAGATGTACCAGAACCTGCGGTTACATTACCTGTTAGGTTTCCTGTGACGTTACCTGTTACTGCACCCGTATGAACACCAGCAGTATTACCAGTTACGTTTCCTGTCAGTGATCCAGTGATACCACCTGATGAAGACAGTGTAGTAAATGCACCAGTAGATGCAGAGTTAGCACCTATCGTAGAGCCGTCTATAGAGCCACCATTAATGTCAGCGGTAGCTAGTGTAGCCTGACCTGATGTAGATAGCGTTGTGAAGCTACCTGCGGCTGTTGTAGAAGCACCAATAACAGTACCATCTATGTTACCGCCGTTGATGTCTACAGTAGCGAGAGTTGATGTGCCTGATGCACCTAATGTAGTGAATGAGCCTGTGCTTGGAGTTGTTGCACCTAGTGCTGCCCCATCTATCGTACCGCCATTAATATCGGCTGTAGCGGCTACTAAGGAAGTGTTGGCATTCAGTGTGGTGAAAGTACCTGCCGCTGGTGTAGCTGAACCTATAACAGCATTATCAATAGCACCAGAATTTAGGTCTACTGATGTGATAGTTGTAGTGCCTGTTGCTGATAAGTTAGCAAAGGTAGCAAGGCCAGTGAATGCAGATGTACCCGTAGTCGTAAGTGTACCACCGATTGCTACGTTACCTGCTGCAGATAATCCTCCGCTTAGATATGCGTCTTGAAAACGTATGGAAGGAGTACCTAGGTCTACTGAATTCGTAGTAATGGGAGTAATCTGATTTGAAGATATAACTGTAACCATCTCACGCCAAACGGCTGAGTTAGAAGTATTCCCAACACAGATATACATACGCCCGTTAGAGACGTTTTCCCACATAGATCCCGGTGCATAACCTTCGCCCGCATCATTAGATGTAGATGGAGCTGAGGTAGCATCAAACTTATTCTTACCGCCTACGCCACCATGAGCAGCTGGTAAGTATCCAGTTATAGATGTGGTTAAATTAATCTTAGGAGCACTACCTGTAGAGCCATCATGTGCGTGGCCCGTATTAGCATTAAAGGCAGCTAGGAGTTGGTTAAATTCTGAGTTAATCGGAGGGGCTGTAATATCCGCTCCGTTAATAATTGTCGCTAGTGATTGGCGTGTGTACCCTGCCATTTTTTATCGTCTCCCTGCTGTAGAGTATTCAAATACGATGCCTTGGATCGAGTAAGAGTCGAACTGTCCAAAAGTAACGTAGGTGGCCCGTACCGAAAACCCTGAGCCCTGTATGTCTGATGTCATGATAGGTTTAGAAGAACCCCCATAAATCACGTTATCTGCGTTATAAGTTATGTTTCTTCCGGAATAGACAGTTGGCCCACCCTCGGAATTTTGTGAGAAGGTAGAGGGGCGAGAGGTGTTATAATCACCCCAATCATATGCAATAGCTAGGTTCATTTCTAACGGCCCCTCAGCCCTAATAAATGTATTAACCTTACGCATTGCTTTTCGAATATCAGTGTCTCCAAAGTCTAAATATGGCGTGGCATAGATAGCTAAGATATCAGTGCTGTTAAATGAAGTTCCCTGCTCTTGGCGATATACACGCCCGTCATAGTCTCCGTGTAAAACCAGCTCTTCTGCATCCACATATTCAGAGGTACAACAAGAAGCGCGGATCCCCAGTAGTTCTCCAAACTCCCATGATATAGCCCCAGTAGAGTTAGATAATCCTCCAATGATGCCTATACTATCTGTAACACCTACGCTGTCTGTACCCACGAAATATCTAACTTGAGATTTAGATCTGATAACTACTCCATTAAGAGTATCCATGCTGTTGTTTTTAATGAAATCAACGAGTGTAGCTTGGATAGGCTTACTAACAGTTTCGAGCTCTACGTCACCTATTCTGGAAGTTCCAGCCACCGGACGAAATCCATCTGGAGCTAGGAACATGAGGTCTCCGCCAATCTCAAGAACCGAGTCTCGAGCAACGCAGCCGACATTAGCTGTAACCTGATCTATCAAAAATCCAGATGTAACATCCGCAATAATCTTCTTGATGCCGTTCTCACCGAATACAAATAAGTTATCTCGGAAAGGTTTTATCTGAACTACATCCACACCTGTAAATATCTGACCACCTGTACCGGCAGTCCAAGTATATCCATCTAGAGCTGCGGAGTGTGAGATGATTGCAGACTTCGCAAGATCTCCCGCTAGGAATAAATGGTTCTCGAAAACATCTACTAGAGCCGGTGCATCTACTGCCAAAACCCCCCCTGCCGTATTATTCGTGGCGTGATACCCCCCAGAGTGAGAGCTTTTTATCTCTTTCCACTTGCTTCCGTTAAATATGATTGCTGGGTTAACGCCATCTACAAAACAGATCTTGTTACCATCTCCGAAGTTAAACTGTGCATGTCGAAGTTTAGCTACGGTTCTGCCATTCAAAGTCATAGGCCGTGTAACAGAATGATCTAAAGTATATTTTCTCCAGCCAATGCCCGCTGTGTAGTAATAGAAGCTGTAATTAGATCCACCTGCGTCTCGTCTTGCAGCGATGATTGTTGTGGCGTTGGTTACATCGTCTTTAAATATGGCTAGGCCTAAAACCTTACCTTGTCCCGTACTCTGCCCTGCTACCGTAACTTCTGGGTAATCTGCGTGATAAGGAGCAAACCCCTCAATACGACGATACCCTCCAAATAAAGAGGGTTCATAATTCACTAATCGGGTAGCTGCCCCCGGACTGTTCTCTGATAAGTCGAGGTGATTTTCATTTGAATTTAAACCCCCTGCACTTACGAGCTTATAGCTCTCTATTCTATCTGCCATCTAGTACCTCACTCGGGTATCTCGTATGTACTCATAGTTGTTGATATAGAGTGTTTGCAGATCCTTAATCCCTCGCTCAAACGCAACAAAAGCAGCCTGAGCTGCCTCTAAGTTATCCTTGAACATATACAAGTGATATAGAGCCCCATCGACAATAACAGTGTCAAAGGACGTTGGGATTCTGGTTACATCATTAAATGCAGTTATATCGGAATAGTTAAGGAAATACCTAAACCGTACTGAATAAGCTTTGTCGGGAGATGGAGTAACTCCGAACCCGTTTCCATGACCCGCAAATACATGAGAAGGCTTACCTCTACCGGCGCTTCCAGCACTATAATCTTCATCTCTGTGACTTTCGTACCAGCTGTCTCTCTCAATGTATTTAAGAGTGTCAAAATCTGTATTTAAGGATTCATCTTTCTGAATTTGGAATGAGTTCCAATCAGATATTTTATAATAGTCAGGCCATGTATATTCATTCTGACCCGCTGTTAGTATTTGAGTATGTTCTGCAGCGTTAAATGGCCACTCATACTCTGCCTGATTAATCTTGGCGATGGCACTCTTTACTGAGTCTTTAACTACAGATTGGATGCCACGGACGTTAGCAAAGTCAGACTCTGAAATCTCAACTTCGTTCAATCGCCGTAAAACCTGATTACATAGAGTAATATATGTGGATGGCATCTACTTACCTCAAATAAAAGGAAGGGGGCCAGCTTAACCAGCCCCCTAAAAGTTTTATGCTAAGTTGTATTTAGCAGATACTAATGCTTCTGGGCGTAGAATTTTTCTGCCATAGAGGTGCATCCCCCGGCAAACGTCCGAAAAGCTATCTGGATCACGGTATGTCTCAACTTTGTTGAGCTGTTCCGCTGTAGCTACTGCAGAAGAATGACCCGCTACGATAACACCGTAGTTAGTGTTTTGGTTAGCAGAATTTGTAGTTCCTGCACCTGTGCCAACTGCTGGTAGATTTGAAGACTGATAAACACGGAAGCCGTGGAAGTTATTCAGTACCAAACCATTGCGAAGACCACCTGAGTCACCGAAGTCAGCATTCATAAACCGGGAATCTTCATCACGAAGGATTTCCATGAATACTGGATCCACTACGATCCAACGACCATCTTTGTCCACTTGCTTTTGGTCAAGGATACGAGCCATACGCGCTACAACCATTGCTGGTGAAGCTGTCGCTGTTGGAAGTGCAGTTGCACCCGGTAAACGTGCAGCTAAAGGAATAGAATGATCACCGGCAGATGTTGTAGTAATGTTGCCGAAGTCACCCTTCTTAAGCTTATGTCCAGCTAGTAATTCGTCAGAACCTGCTGCTGAATCCGCTTTTGTACCGTTAACTTGATCGTTCACAGCCGCTGCATTAGCATGTAAGGCTGCTTGCTTATAACCAGATAGATAACCTAAGACTTCTTGGTCATACTGGTCAGCTAGACGATAAGCTGCACGATCTACTGCAAGTTGCATGAAGTTGATGTGGCTATGTGCCTCTTCGATATCATCCAATTTAAATGCAAAGTAGTTACTTTTGTCTACTACTAATTGGAAATCAGTATCAACGAGATCTTGTGTTGAGATCGTAGTACCACGCTGCAATGCGCTCACTGAAATCTCAGGTTCTTTCATGATACGAACTGTATCACCTTGCCCGGAAATCTCACCAAAATAATCAGAGTTTGAAATATCTCCGACTACTGTAGTTTTGCGAAAAGATAGTTGTACCTTCTTGCTATAAATTACCGGGGAAAAGTTACCATTATTAAGGTTGGTATAACCGTTTGCTTTTGCAAATGCCATTTGATTTCTCCTTTATGAAATGGCTGAGCTCTCTGAGCTCATCAGGACATGAAGAGATAAAAAACCGTGGCAGTACGATGTGGGTGGGTTGTGCAAACAAGAGTTCACAGGCCAGCCTGTACTGGTGGACATATTAATATTTTCTTCTGGGATTGTGGTTTTTAGGGGTGGGCGATAACGCGGCCCTAATTACCTTTATTATAGCACAGTTGTGCCTATAATTGCAACACTTAGCGAGCAGCACCTGACATGTCATAGACAAAGTTGCCGCTACGCATAGCTTCCATAATAGCTTCTTCGTTCTTAGCATAATCTCGATCATTCATTTGACTGACTGAGCTTTCTGAAAAACGGGTAGTGCCATTAGTGGTAGGGGTGCTGGAATTGGTTCTACCGACTGCTTGTGCTGCAGATCGTTTGTTAACCGTTTTCTTTCCAGTGTCTGCTTTATATAAATCGATTGCCCTAGCCGCAGCTCTAGCATCCGTATTATTTTTATATAAAGCGTCTTGAATTGATTGGGGTTGCATCTCTACCCATTCATGGAAGGATGCACTCTGCCTAATCTGATTAAAATCTGGATGTAGGCGATTAAGCTGATGTTCCGCATCTTTTCGAGAGATCTTTGTCTCTAGAGCTTCTAGACGCTTCTCCCCTTCTCGTAAGCCTTGCATAGCTTCGTTAGCTCGTTTCTGAGCAATTGAATCTACAATCTTAGCTACATCAGGGTACTTCTTAGCCCATAGATCAATTTCCTCATCTGTTTTAGGGAAACGGATTTGACCTTTGGCTGCGGAGTCCAGCTGGTTCTTTAGCTTATCAATTTCAACATCTTTTTGTTGCATCAATTGAGTGTTATGCCGGCGAAGATCCCCATACCGCTTTCGATATGTATCCTCTTCCGGATCTGCAACAGGGGTAGCATCTACCTGATCCTGTTTCATTTGTGATAATTCTTGATTTAATTCTTTTTCTTCCTGATCTAGGTGATCAAGATGTGCGCCTCGATATTTTGCCATTTTTTACTACTCTTATTGGGGGCCAAGACTTCCTCCGAGATGTTTTGGGTAGCCCAGTTGATTTTAGACGATGAATTTTATTATTGGTTTTTTCATCTCTGCGTATTCCCGATTTTTAGAAGGGTAATATCCTTCTTCGCCTTCTTCTGGATATTCGGGTTCCAATACTGTTTCTTCAGTCTCTACTCCTGCCAGCTCAATTTTATTGCCTTCCGGTGTTTCGATGAAGCCATCTTCTTCTTGTTCGGAATCGTCTTCGGCCTGTACCGAGGAGTCCTCAGAATCTTCGCCACTGGGTTCGGTATCTTCCGCATCGTGGTATCCTTTTCCATCACAATGATCACAGCCTTCGCCATCACACTCAGGGCAAGGAATAGTATCATTATCTACATATTGGATTAGGCCATCATCATACATTCCCATGAGACCCATCTTAGCCTCAGCTTCCATGTCCATGATTGACTTTAACCCGTGCCATTTAACTACATCTGCAGGTAGAACGTACTCACCCTCAGATATTCTGATGTCGATATCATCACGAACATTTTCAGCACTTGATCCGATAGGTATCTCGTTACCAGACATAGGATCCATCATAAGACCCTCATCTCCGCTACACGCCATTCCGCCGTGGTACATTTGAACATCATCCTGCTCAGGATCATCCTCTACCATCGCCTGTTGAATAGCATCAGCCCTAGCCTCTTCGTAGCTATTTAGTTCGCCATCATTGTTTAAATCTGCTTTTTTATTGTCGCGTTGGTATTTATTACTTGCCATTTCTAATCCTGCCTTTGTAGTGATGCCTTTTCTAGATTCTTTAAGACTTTCCATTATTTCAATCCGTATTGTTGTCTGTTCCACAGCTTCCACTCATCTCGATCTAACATTAACCAAGGAGGAATATTTTTTAGCTCTTCTGGGGTCATGTCTCTGCGAGCTTGTACTAATCGAGACTTAGCCTCACCCATCTCAAGATAGTAAATTTCCATATCAGAAAGGTCTCTTATGTTGGCCGTTTTACCTTGTGCAATCTGCAAATATTTGTTGTAAAGATTCATGCCCTCGTCACTTTCTAAAACTCGCAAAAGTAACTCAGCTTTTTGTTCTCTAAACTCTAAATCTTTATCCGTGCCTTTATTGCTGTAGGGAAAGTCCACAGATTTTTTAGAGGTTAGCTCATCGCTGTTGGCTAAATCTTTTATGAAAGCTACTCTATTGGATTCTACCATATCAGGAGATACCTGAGTGTTGGCCATTCGATACGAATAATATCTATTTAATATATTACTTATGTTCTCTTGCCCGCGATCGCTAGGAGTCCAATATCCGTAAGATCCTTCTCCATAAATAGCATCATCAAGAGTGTATTGATCAGGGAAATTTTCTAGATTCCAATTTGAGTTAGAGTTAAACCTAGCGTCTTTTGGAGAATATTTGAGTAAGTTACTTAGCCGGCCGCTAGTTTTATCGTTTTCATTAAATGCATTGTACATCATAGAGAAAAACTGTGACTGCATCTTTTTTCTTGCCACAGGGCTTCTTTCCCAATTGAACCCACTACCAGACTCAGATTTAAAAATAGAATCTGACCAATGCTGTGTTTCATGTAGCATTGTAGATAAAACCATCTGCGCTCTGGCTTGATCTTTTGTCAGCTCTTTGGCATCCATCCGCGCTACAATTATTTTATCTCTCTCATTTCTAGGATCTGTGATCCAATTACCCGCATTTTTAAACGAGCTAATCATGGATTTATTTCTATTTTTTGTGTACGCTCTGTTATATTTGCTGTCTGGATAAGCTATTCCAGCAGCGTCTTCCTTTGCGGATGAGTCTTTACGTCTACCGGCTTCGGCCGTAGGTAGATCATCCATGTCAGTTACATTTGCGGCACCTACTGCATCAAAAAAATCATCATGGAATAGAACTTCATCTAATTTAGACGTTGAGCTTGGGTTCCCTCGAGTTAACTTTGGTTTAGGTAAATTTACTTCTTTAGTAACCAAAACATCTTCGTACTCAGGTATTTCAGCATTTCCCGTAAGAGCTTTTAACTCGGCTTGTATTCTAGCAATTTCGCTTTCTACAAACTGCGGTGGAACTTCCCCATTTTCAGCCTGTCTACGCAAATTGATGGCTTCCATGCGAGCTCTAGTTTTGGCTTGTATAACCTCACCCTGAGATAGCCCAGCGCCACCAACTTGTCGTTTAATTTTCTTTGTGACCGTTTTAGTTGGGAACGGAGCGTCTTTAATTGTATCCGCAATCTCAGCTTTATTATCTGGTATTTCAGTTAGCCATTCTTCTGCATCTCCAAGCTGCCATAATCCTGTCTTTGACCAGATGTCTTCTCGAGAAGCACCTCCAGCTTTTAGCTCATTAGCTTTGTCTACAAGATCTTTACCACCATTAAGTTTAGCAGCGGGTAAGAACATCCCTGCTATATCTTCGGGATTTCCATCTGGAGCTATATCAACAAACTTATTGATTACTCTTGGGGCAGCTCCCATACCTAGGGTAAGTCCCAAGATATCTCCATAAGTGGCTGTGCCGGAGTTCATTATACGATCAAGTTCGTTAACAGTGCCTACCGTAGCATCATATGCAAAATCTTTTACCGCTTCCTTGCTAGGTAGATATGGATCCATAGCATAATCTTTAACTGCTTCAGCCACTACCGGAACCGTATCTACTATCTTCTCTCTAGTAGTACGCTGATCAGGGTTATAGGAAACTGTATATTCTGTACCAAATGAAGTCCTAAATCGCTGGTTACCTGCTTCATCAAACCCTACCAACATATCATCTTCACTGGATCCCATAGGCCTCTGGAAGAAAGGTACATTCTTTAGTGTTAATGGAGCATTAGGATCCGTAGCAGTTGATGTGGATTCTAGATCATCTTCTTTGTTACCAAATATAAAGTCTAATACGCCCACTATTCAGCCCCTTTAACCACTTGATCTCGTAAAGTTTTAAAGCGCTTAAGTTCACCAATCATTCCTTGGATCTCTCTAACAGCACCTATATCTTTGGTTATTTCTAACTGCTCTCGTAGAATTGCTATTCGAGCGTCTGCGTATGATTGCAGCATTTCAAAAGTGTCCTTCTGGTTCACCATTAAGAGAATGCTTCGGTAAAATTGTTTATCCATTTAGGCTGCTATCTTCCATTCTTGTATGGGAGGAATTCCATTTTCTCTGCCATTCGCATCTTTCAACACAAACAATATATCCGTACTGATGCTGTATCTGTTTTGCTCTGACTGATTAGGAGTTGTCTTATGTGGTGTCTTACTAGGGAAAAGTACGAGTAGATCTTCCTTCACATCAAAGGTGTGAAACTTAGCGCATAGAGGATTAGTAGGATCTAACGTACCATCTAAGTAATAAGACTCATCATACATACTTTCGAAAAGCTCATTAGCAGCACTATACTGACCTAATACTAGAGAGCCCGAACCCACAGGAACCCTAGGATAATATACTCCTGTTAAATGGGATACTGCGTGTACATGTGGCTCGATTATCTTATCGCTTTTCTGGCGCACACCCCATGATCGAGTGTAGTAGTAATCATACATATTAGGGTTAATTCCCGTAGCCTTTATGTATTCTTGGATAGCCTTACTAAAGACATTAAATACTGGTGCGTACTCTTCTAAGTTGTGTATGTTGTGATATCCATTTACATCACCTGTCCATGCACCTTTGGAGTCTACAGATTTAGAAGCTTCGATTGAGGCATCTATATCACTGACTAATTTATTCCTTACTTTGTTAGTGAGCCCTCCCTGCGCCTGATAGATAGAGAGAGGGAAAAGATTAGTTATTGATCCTATCACTTATTGTACCGGAGGCTGTGCTTCTTGAGGGGGTTGCCCACCATTATCTCCGCCACCGGATCCTGTGAACCCTGCAGCATCTGGCTCAGGAGCAGACCCCGGAGCTATGTTACCTCCACCAGTTCCCGTAGGATCATCTGGGTTTGGTGCACCACCTTCTGGAGCCTGTGCAGCCGGATCAGGTTGAGGCATCATTCTCTGGATCTCAGCCATCATCTTAGCTTGGATCATTGCTTCTCTAGGATCGTTAAGGATACCATCCTCATCAAGATCCATAGATGCCGCCAGCTCTCTAAGAATGTAGTCATATTTTACAAACGGAGCCATCTGTTGGTTCTGTGTCATTTGCATGAATTGTAATAAGCGCTGGCTACGAACTTCGTTACGCATCAAGCTTTCTGTACCACGCGGGATAACCTCTAGATCACCGATAAACTGAGGATCAAAGTTAAACTGCATATTAAAGCTAAACAGGGCTTTTCCTAATGGGCTAAGCATGTAATCATCAATGTTGCGTACAACTGTTTTGATTGCCTGTTGTGCAGCACCCATAAGCATACTCATACCAGAAGCGGTTCGGCCTACACCCATAATTCCGGTGCTGCCATGAGAGTAAGATGGAATACCTGTTGCTTCATCCGCAAGCTGTCGAGACTTATCAAACATCATCATAAGCTCTTGAGATACGTTTGGAAACTTAGTGCCGTAGATAGCTTGGCCCGGAGCACCACTTTGCCTACGGAACACCTTGCCCGGATATACTGACATATCTTGACCCGGAACTAAGTTAGTTTCATCAATTTCAATTAGTAGGTTTCCTGAGAGAGCTCCATTGTCTATCGCTAAACGATAGAAGCCATTCATTAGCAATTGTGTGTCTGCCATATTTTCAGCAACACCAATACCAAAGAATGAATAAGGGTTAGCTTCGTAAGGAACTGCAGAGTATGGAATGCGTACTGGTGTAAATGGGTTTAGTACTAGGCGTAATATTTGACCATTACATACCCAAGCATTGATTTGGATCTGGTCTCTATCTTCTAGTTCTGTAGGTATCTCCATATCGGCCTCAAGAGCCAACTCACTATCCATCACACCCCAGTATTCTAGGATCTCATAACGATCTACATCAGACTTATTCTGAGAGTCTTCTAAGGTATCTTCCCAATATTCGCGGATATAAGAAGAGCCCATATCTATTGCCAGCTCAATACTTTCATCACGGAAATGTGGCCGGTTCTTTAGTTGGCGCATCTGAGTGCGGTTTAATCTGTGACGCTGTACAGTAAACTCAGCCTCATCCATATTACGCGCATCTGGGTCAGGGTAGAAATCCCAACATGAAACATACTCAACTTTAGGAATAGTTTCGAAGATAGGTTCGTATTCACCTTCAGCGTTCCATTTTGCGTACTCTTTATCGAATGCAAACGGCCCTTTTAGGACACCTGTGCCGAACAAAGACATCTCAAAAGACATGGATCGTAGATGCTTAGAAGCAGCTGTTTCTTCGAGCTGATCATGGATCTTCTTCTCAAGATTCTGTGCAGCTTTCTTAGCCGGTTCGAATGTAACAGACCCCGGATTAGATCCAGCTCCTAATTCTAATTCACTCTCAATAGGTTTAAGTTTATTAGAATATAAACCTAGATCTTTAGCTATCTCTGGGCGAGTAATATTCCTAGGAACATCGTAATCCACACCCGTCTTCTCTTTGACCTTTTCCGTAGTTAGTGAGTTAGGATCATAGCTTACCTCACCCGCAACATTGTTAGGGAATTTACGAGATTCAATACCAATTGGAAATTTACTACCAGCAAACAGAACATCAATAATCTGACTGTATGCAGCAAGTACTTTAGTCTTAGTAATTTTAACAAAGGCTTTAGATTTTTCCGTGTCCGTAAATTGAACTTCGGGGCCGTATATACCACGGTAGTTTCTGTACCCATCTAGCCAACGTGTTTCGTCCGTTAGCCGTGCATCTTTTGATCGCTGGAAGGCGGAATTAATAAATCCGACAACACCAGAGTATTCGCTATTTTCTTGTTCTACATCCCCATCTTCTTCAAGGGCTATGACGTTTGCTTCATCGGTCATATCTTCTTGGTTAATAGGGTCGGTAGGGGGCTTCATTAATGCCATTATCAGTATCCAAACATGTTATCTGAAGGTTGCCATTTCTGTTGTGGAATTCCCTGCCCATCGTCAAAAGCACTAAAGGCTCTAGGGCGGGATTGAATACCATAACGTATCGAGTCGTATGCGTGATCTGAGGCGTACCTAGGATCAATATCATCTGATCCTTTTGGGTCGCTTGGTATCGTGGGTAGATCCGCAATAATTTGTCTACAAGTATTAAAGAACACTATTCCCGGCATTTGTGTGTCTTCATCTACTTTAAGAAGTTCATGTAATCTGTTTTTGCCAGCAACCCGAGATCCTTTAGATCTATCTGAAGGTCGCCATCTACATCCTTGGGAGATCATTTCTTCCGCTATGGATGGGCCTAATTGTCCTCGTTGATGCCAACATGAGCTATCTAATATTCCGTAGCTTAACTTCTCACCATTCTCAGCTTCTAGTACTGCCTTAGCTAGGTCTCTGCCGGTATGTTTGCTAAGGTATAATTCTCGATAAACAATTAATGTATTGAAAGAAGGATCGATAGCATACCAATGCACAGCGCTGTATGTACTATACCCATAATCTGCAGATCTAAATTTACGCCAAGTATCTGGGATTTCGAAGGGATCAACAACATGTACGTTACTCCTAAATTCTGTAAAGGCTGCTCCACTGGCTACTGCCCAATCACCCTCTAGTAATTGTCGGCGCTGCATCTCGGGTAGAGAAAGAAGGTTGGCTTCGTATGCACCATCATTAGCTAGGTAAGGATTGTCGTATAATGAAGCTGGTATAAACCTACGTTGGAATAATGGCTGACCCGCTTTAGATGGATGCGTGTCTGGGTATTTAAGATCTTCACCTGTATCTATATCTGTTGCGGTAAATGGAGCATTGGCCGGAGCCGGATCCACAAACATCTTACGAACCCACCCATGTCCCGGCCCACCCGGATTGCTTGTAGCCCGTAGAAAGATCGGAAGGTCTGGTGCGGTTGTCCTTAACCGGGAGCGCATATAGTTCCAAGCGAAGGGCGTTGGATGTTGAGTGAGCTCATCAAAGGCAATATAACTAAAAGCTTGCCCTTGGTATCTCAACACATCTTCGTCACGCTCCAAGTAAGTGAGCCACAGTCGTGCTCCGCTTGGGAATACCCATTGGCTTTTCTTTTCTTGCCATTTGGCTCCTTTAAAAGCCTTTGGGTATAACTCTTGTGTTTTCCATATAATTTCACGCAGCTCATCTGTAGTCTTACGCAAAATTAACCCATTAAATTCTGGGTGTGAGAAGTATCTCATGGGGTCAGCAATCAGACTATAAGTTTTTCCACCTCCGGCTGCTCCTCCATATAGTACCTCACGTTCTATAGCAGATAAGAACTCTGTTTGAGGCCCCGGATTAGGAGCAAATACAATCTCCTTCTCTTCTGGGGCAGCGTCAAAATCTAAAGTTTCGCTTATCGTCTTACGAGGTGTTAGAGTAACTTCTTTGGCGGGTTTGTCTTCCCATTGCTCTAGTTTTTTTTTCTGTAGTGTCAGTACACGCTTAGCATCCGCAGCTTTTCTTTTAATCTTAGCTTTAGCTTTTTCTGGGCCAGTTTTAGGAGCCCTTGCCTTGCGAGCCTTCTTCTGTTGCTTTTCTCTCTTATTTCCATCTAGAGCACCTCTGCGCTCCTTCCAGATCTTATTGATACCCTGATGCGAAATAGACTTACCCGTCTTTTGAGTAAGCCACGCAGCAGTTTCTCTGAGAGATCCACCTTTATCTATGTGATCAAGCGCCTCGACTATAAAATCCATCATATCCTCGTCCGGTATTAGGATACACGGATCGTCTTCGGATGGTCGGTAGCCGTAAGCTACTCTAGCGGTTCTATTAGCCCTACGCTTGTCGGGAAAATCTGTATTTTTTGTCATTCACTAGCTTGTTTTGGGGGGAGTATAAAAATACCACCTTCTGGGCCTTTGACTTCAACTGTTTCCCTTTTAACAACCCCAGCTCGGTCTAAAACTTCTTTAGCTGCCGATATTACGTTCTTTGCACCTAACGCACTAGGATCTAGCATAACATTAGTTAGCCCAACTGCTGCTCTAGGAGCATTCATAGCGATCATTAGATCTGCAGCGGCAATAATGTCTTCTTTAACGGGCTCTACAGCCTCTTTTATCGTTGTATTCTTTGAATATCCTGCGATATCCATTGCAGTCCGAGGATCCCCAGCTGCTTCACCCATCAATGCATCAACAAATGCTTGTTGGCGTTCTGTTAATTTCTTTTTTTCCATTATCTCATATACACGAAGGCTAGGCCTACGGCTCCCGTACAAATCATCCAGAAAAACCTCTCAGCAAAGGCTATCTTCTGACCCCTTGCTATTGCTTGCTTTTCAATATCATCCATTCGATCATCAAACTTCTTAAATGCACCATCTATGTGCTCAAGACGTTTGAATACGGTAAGAATACGTTCTTCCATCCGTGCCATTGCAACAACTGCTTCGGACAATCTATCCAATTTGTCCTCCATACGCCTAAGACGTTCATCCATCGTAATCCTACCCTTTTTTGTATTTTGCTTTGCCCCAGCTAATACGCTTAGAGCTGGTTTTTTTGCTCGCTGCGTTCTTTGCAGACTTACTCTTTGATTGTGATGCGGGGCGACAAGCGGGATAGCTTTTACGCTTATCATTTTTACCAGAGCGACCGCAGGGTTTACCTGTCTTTACATCGCGCCAATCTTCTTTAAACCACTTCTTAAGTGCAGCTCCTTTTTTTGATTTACGAACTGCCATTATTTCTTCTTCTTACTTTTATTGCCCCAGTTCTTAGCTCCAACCTTTCGGCATTTTGCAACTGCACCAGAGGCATAGGCGCTAGGCCAAACCTTATAACGAGACTTTACTTTTCTAACGCAAGCATCATCAGCTTTTTTCTTCTTAGCGGCCATTAGGTCACCACTTCTTGCAAGACCAATATCTTGCACTGAATTTATCCTTGGCTGTGTCGCACTTATGGCGAGCACGGAATGATTTACGGCGTTTAGGATTGCTCTTTTTAATGGTCATCTTAGGATCCCCAAATCGAACTATCTTCTCTTTGCCATCCTTACATGCCTTAACTACAAACTTTTTAGCCCCGCCGCTGGTGCGGCGAGGTTTATTACAAGCCATCCTTGATTTGTCTATCTTAGACATCAATTACCGATCGTAGAGTTTGTGATATATTTCACCGCGAGTGATGCCCATATCTTTGAGCTGTCGGTCGCTTAAGTTCTGCAACATGAAGTGAGCTGCTCTGCGTTCTTGTGTGAGTTGAACTTTTTTAAATACTTTATTTAGATATTGTAGCATAATTACCTCTCTTTAACAACTACTGAGGTAATTATATCAGAATTATTAAGGTATTAGGATTGCTATATCGACATACCCGTATCAACAGGAGCGCAATATCCTATACCAAGTAATCCTCTAGCGGTGACCGTACCAACCTTGTTATTAACATACAGCTGGCATTCCTCTAAATTAGGAAGCAGATTTTTGTGATTTATTAATATACAACTAGAGACATCAACAGTCTGGCATAGCAATATCACCGCTAGGAAATTCATTTCTTCTTCTTGGCCATACCGCCATAACCCATCTTAGGCTTCTTCATTGCATAGCCACCACCCATCATCTTAGGTGTGCCTTTTTGCGTTGCTGGACGGGATGCGCCACAGTTTGCTTTCTTATTCTTCATAGTATTCTCCTAGGATCCTGCAATAATACGATCTGGTAATCCCTCTTTGTCATCGAGCTGCTTCTCAACTTCCGCTGTAGGAACATCTCCAAAGAACAGATCACCATACCCAGTAAAAATAACTGCATCTTCATCAGCTTGCTTTTGGGTGATCAAACCCTCTTCAAGCAAATACTGCCGTGTTTTCTCTAAAGTTAGATGAATGCCAGTATTAGCCTCAATAGCGGCTCTAATGTAAATTAAGTTTATCATTCTGGATTTATATATTATCTCATGTTACATGAACAAAGTCAAGAAAGAGGATTTACAAAGTGCGCTTTATGTGATATAATCGAGTTGTGGTCTCGAGGGTATATATAGATAGAAGTACTCTAAAGCAGCGCTAAGAATAGTACTTAGTTAACCTATCAATATCTTCTAACATCAGCTCCTCAGAGAACTCCTCGGGCTTCATATGTAGCATATCACTGGTATTCTTACCCATACGGTCTAGAAGCTTCTCTCTACTAAACACTCTAAATAAATTCGTATCCAAGCAGGTCAGCATAAACTGGTCTGCTTCTTTTTTGCTTATACGAAAACTATGGTATCTATCCCCTGTAGTCTTAGAAGCAGAGGCCTTAACCTCTAATCCGAATAAAGTCCCATTAGGAGCCCTGCACCATATATCAGCTCCTCTACGGTCTACTATCGAGCACTCGAAGTTATTAAACTCTAAATAATAGGCAGCTAGGTTCTCACCTACCCTACCAACTATAGAAGCATCTAATTTCGATCTAGGTACAATCAGAGGTATGTTCATACTTCCACCTCCGGTAAATCATTCATATCAACTTTAAACATGTCCTCTACGAGAGTACTATCTTCAATAGATCGTGCTATCTCTCTCAGCTTAGAAGAGAACCGTGCAAGCTCATGGGCTACACAGTACAGCTTCTGATAATCTGAATCGAACTTGTATAATTCTAAGCACTCCTCGATCAATCTCTCGAAAGGAGTATCTACTTCATTGGGCTCATCATCACCGGGTATAGATATATATGTTGATATCACCACACCTTCAGAGTCATCAAACTCCAAAGACAGTGCATGATCGACCTCAACATCTAAGTTTAGTTTATTATGGATGTTAATCACTACTCAATAGGCCTTCTCTAATGGAAGTTACCTTAACAAATACATTAATTATTCACCTAGGTCAAGTGTAGTTTACAAATAAATCCTACCAATCCCTGATAAAAGGTTATATACAAATCATTGATTGGTGACACCGCTAAAAAGAGGGGTCTAGTTTACAGCTGCAAAAATCCCATCTCGGGTTAGAGTTGTATACGGTACGGGTAGGGGGTGGGGTGGCACTCGCCGGCTCAAAAATTCTCCTCTATGTCATCGATCCCTAGTAATAACTCTATATAAATAAGGTTAAATTGAATAGATTAAGGAATAGCAGCTGTAGATCCCTTATTAATATGCAGCCGATTTAAAAACCTACTACCATCATAGTATTAGTTCTAGGATCTAGGCCTGAATATTGGAGAAATCACTAGGAATTCTAAAAGAGTGACGGATTTTTCACACAAGAGAGGGATCCCCAGCTGTGCACATAATAGACCTATCTCAACATTGCCGGTAACTATTAGCACTCCTTAGTTCTGATACTTATCCGGTGTTAGACCAGGGAATTATTAATCCCTTAGATCCTCCTGCATTGTGATCGATCCGGTGCTAGATAGCCTGATAAAGATCCATCAGCTCGACCAGAGAGCGCGTTAGATGCTCTGATATCGATCGACTAGGCATTAAAAAACCCGCTCGAAAGCGGGCTCTTAAACAATATTCCAGATCTATTAGCCGGCTCTCTGATGCTTTAATCCTATCTTTAACATCTCGATAGCCTCCGATCTATTGCCCCTGATCAGTTCTCCCAGAGACCACGCTACCCAGCTTTTAGCTAGAGGCTTTAAGATATCGGGATCCTCCAGCTCCTGCTTAGGTTTCGTTACCGGCTCGATCTTAACCGGTTTCGGATTATTGCCGGCTCTCTGATCGATCTTAAATGATTTAGCTAGGCAATCCCTAGCCTCATCAATCTGTCGGATTAGATCCAGAGCCTGATCATCAGTAAAATGATAGTTACCTCGGTTAGATAGATTGCCCAGTAACTCAATTGATTTGATTGCTCTAGGTAACCTCGATCCAGAGATCCTAATAAATGCATCAGATTTAGTATCACTCATAACAATCACTCTCCGGATTATAATAATCTCCCTGATCCTCATAATGCCGATCCAGATCCTCCCAGTAACGGAAGGTATATTCTGGAAAAGTTTCTAATAAGGTTTCTTTCGTCTCATTAGAGGGACACTCAACAGTAGTTTCTAATCCACACTCATCAAAACAAATAGCTAATTTCATGCTCCTGCCTCCCCAGTGTAGATGATCCTATCATTAGGATAATACTCCTCCAGCTTAGCTTTCGGGAAAGTTTTTAGATATTGCTTGGCAATCTTATGCATCCGATCTAGCCGGTGCTGTGCAATAGCTCCTGATACCTCTCCATCCATAAAGATACTTTCATCTAATAGATCACAATCTATCTCAAAACCTACCAGCTCAATGCTGGCTGTCCTTCCATTAAACTTATCCCAAACATAGTCACACAGTTCCGGATACTTATCCTCATGAAAAAATAACGTATTACATAAATCATCAGTGGCCGTAATCATGCTAACACCTCCGCCTGATCAACATCAGCTAACCAGCTTTTCATATCATCAGTGAAATAGTTAGTCCTCCAATGCTCACAAATAGTTCTAGGAAGTTTTGCCCAGCCAATATTACAGCATATCCAGCCTTGGGAATAATCATCTAAAAAAGCTAGATCCCCAACTGATAGCGCGGGTGTCCGGTCATATTGATAAAAGCTCTCAACCTCGGGATGATCCGCCTCGATGTTACAAGTCCGGAACATGATTTCTAGAGCTTGGTTGTCGATACTATCAACCCCGAGATTATATTCTCCCTTCAGCTGGATATTATAACCGCGCTTATAAATACCGAATATATGCAGAGTTAATAAGTTTGCCTCTAAGGATTTGATCTTATTCCTATCTAGGAAACCTAGATCCAGATAAGCATTATACCAAATAAGGGATCCTCTGCCTGAGTTAACATCATCACATTGAGTTTTAGATAAAGAGCGGGAATAGATAATATAATTAGTGCTCATAATATTGCATCCTCATTTATTGCAGAGATTTCATCAGCTAGGTTTTCAGCTCCAGAGGCTAGATCTGATATTAAATCGTATAGATCCTCCTCCCCTTCTTTAAGTTTTACCATATGGCAATCGCTACTTAGATCCTCCAGATCAGATCTGGCCTTATCAACTGCAAGGTAAATTTTAGCTAAGTTTTTAATTATTTCCTGATTTGTCATTATTCTGCCTCCGCGTCGATTGTATATGACCAGCTTAAAGGGATGATATGATCAGCCTCCATAATTGCCCGCTGGGCTTCAGAATAAGTTAGGTATTGTCCCCAAGTGCGAACCTTTTCGCCAGCTTGAGTAAAGTTGATATAATAGTAAGTCATTGGTCTAGTCTCCTTTAGGTTTAAAATAGGGAATAACCCCTACCCCAAGAAATACCCTAAATATTACATTTGTTCAACAAATAAAAAAAAGAGCGCATAAAGCGCCCTCTCTAATAATTATAGGATCTGGATCTAATGTCTTTTCTTATGTTCCCGCCACATATCATCAACATGATCTAAATTTATATCGAATAGATGTTTAGTGCCGGTGAAATATCCCTTGGTATCATCTGCCGCGCCTCTCGCAACTATACAAGTGATCATTGCCAGCGCGTCAATAACTCCAGCCATATTAGGATCTTTCAGCTCCTGTAGGTATTTATCAATCATAGGCTGTAGATGTTTTACTAATTTTTCGCTGGTTTCCTCCATAGTTTCCATAAACTGATCCATATCTGGATCCGGCTCTGGTGCTCTTTCATCAGCTATCATATCCGCAATAGCATTAGCATCATCTAATAATTTGGTTACTTGGTTTTCTGTTTTCATGGTCTGGCCTCCGTTAGGTAAATAGTATTGATAGTAAAATTAAGCTTACCGGATACAATGCAAACACGCATAGAGCTCCGATAATATCCCCCAGCCAAGAGCCGAGGGATTGAGATTTAATTATTTTTAGGATCATGCCGCCTCACATATATCCCAGAGATTACGATTAATCTTTATAGCCTGAGATACTGACGCAATTGATCTAGCTCGACGCTCGGAACCCATTGGGCTCTTTTCAGTAATACTTGCAACTGATGCGCCTGATCTCATTACACCCTCTTGGATCCTATTAAATACATCCCAGAGAGAGTGCTTAGTATTTAAAATTCTATCAATCGGATTATCTTGGTATCTTTTGCGAGATAATAAGCTCCGGATAGTTTCATCCGTCCAATAAGTTCCCACCGGTATAACGTGACCAGATTGAACAGATTTAAAGCTTTTCCAGCGAGTAGCCGCGGCCAGCTCAGCCAAGTGATGCGCATGATCGTTAGTTATCTGGGTTTCCTGCATCCGTTTAATATTCTCGGATGATCTGGTTAGGTTTTCAAATGTATTATCTAGCAATGTATCGAAGCTGGATATCTGGCTCTTATTGTGGATTAATTTACTTTCAAATCCTGACCCGCTCACTAGGGAATTTGAACATATCCAGCGAAAATAGCCGGCATATAGTTTTAGAGCGCTGGATCTATCAGAGCTATTATATAAAACTATTTCTGGACGGCCTTCACCTGCTCCAATATCCCCCTCCTGCGCAAATGCAATTAAATGTTTAGTATGTTCCCGCGCTTTCTTGGTACGGCTCGAGGTTTGTGCCGCTTGTACCGGTAACCATCCCGCGCGTTCTAATTTGTTCACAGCGTCTAGGGTAGTAACATGACCATAACGATCAGATACGCCTTCAATGGGTTTCGTGCTAAATGCAGCCGGAGCTTGGGAAGCTAGTTGTGCAATGCTTAAAGTTTCAGCGTTAGATTTTCTAGAATATATTAGGTCTGGCATATGCCTGTTCTCCTTTAGGTTAATGTAACGAAAAAGCCGCTACTCTTACATTAGTAAAGGTAACGGCTATGTTTGGCAAGTAATTTAAATTGGGATCAGTTCAAGTATCCAGAGCCAAAAGAGATAAATCCCCAGATCATATAAAAATATTTCATATAACTATGACCTCGCTTTCAGTCTCTATCCAAACCTTGGCTCCGCAACTAAGCGGTTTATCTGGTCGATAGATCACGCGGGCAGATCCAGAGATCTTAGCCTCAAAACCTTTTCTATTTTCTTTATAGGTCTTAATAGTTAGAGGCGGATTATTATCCTCACTCTTATTATTGGCGCGGATGATATGCTGGTTAACATGAATAATAGTTTTCATTTACTGGCCTCCTTACAATGCTTAACCCAGCAATCCGCAATTCTAGCCATCCGGAGCAATTCATCACGCGCTCCAGATTTGTCGGATCCGTTAGGTTGCTCTAAGACTAGTAAAAGAGCCGGTGTAATATCCGCCCAGCTCGGCGTTACATCTATATAATTAGCCTCCTTAGCCTCCTTAGCTATACGCTCCTCACACCAGCGACAATAATTCTCGCTTTCATTACATTTAAGAATTCCATCACAGTCTAGGCAATGTTCATGTTCTTCCTGACCCTCATTACAATTGCAAATATCAGCCATTACCAAACTCCATTAATAATAGAGCATCATCCGCGGTGCTGGTTATCTTGTCCCAGAGCATATCAGCTGTCCAATCCTCCAGATCCTCAGTAGCGTGATCAAGTAAAAACTCATCAAGTTTTGCCTCACTCCAATCTGGCCAATCATCCGGCAAATATTCAAATAAAAAGTTACCGGACATCATCCCAATAGCTCTATTTCTTTTAGCATTTGTCATTATTTGGCCTCCTCATGCTTAACAAATTTTCCATTATTATCCAGATCCGGAATTTTTGTTCTTTTAGATGGAGCCATTACAATAGGGTTATCCTCATCTATTAAAACCATAACGGCATCAGCGGGAATATCTAAGCATGATATCCCTCTCCGGATTATTATGTCATTATGTGGATTGCTTTCATCTAATACCTCTAAGGCATCAAAAATAGTTTTATTAGTTGTTTCAGTACCTCTAATAATAATTATATCATCAACTGGCGGGCAATCTGGGCAAGTGCTCATGCTACCACCTCAATCAATATAGGATTATTATTTCCTAGATCCTCAGCTGGAGCGATTAGGTTTATAGTATTTCCCGCGCTGGCTCTTTTCTTTAGGTTTTTAATGCTTAGTAACCTATCGCCTCTAGGCCTCCTATAAATCCGGAGCTCACTATCCTGACCATCCTCAAACATTGCAGAGTAAACGATCTTTTGCCCGTTATCGATATGATCATAAGGGATAGGTAAGTTATTTTTTACAAATTCCACTACAGTTTTATTTGCATCTATAATGCTTTTATCTAGCATCCGTTGAGTTATTTTAATCATGCCCAAGCCTCCAAGCCTTCTAAAAAATCAATTGCATCATCTAAACAATCTTTAATTGTTATCTCTGATCCGTCATTATCTTTAGGATTTTTATCAAACCCCAAGCGAATAACCTGCTCTCTAACATCTCGCAGATCAAAAATTGCGCTACTTAATCCATTCTCATAACTCATGCCGCTAACCTCACTAATTCTGGATTATCTACTATAAAAGGTGAATTCGAGAGCTGGATATCTTTCCCGCCTTTAAGCTTTAAGCCTACAACTTTATTTTTAGCTGCTAGGTTGAATAGATCCGAAAGATCTCCGTCTATAACCTCACGTCCCATAAACTCAGAAGGAAAACCGCCTCTAAATACTGCAGATACTGGAATTTCAGTTTTAAAAGCCTCGGCTACCATCCCCTGATATTCTGGAGCTCCCGAATAGGAAAACATTAATTGATAGTTATCCGGTGTATTTCCTAGGCGCTCCGGTCTCTTAGTATAATCATAACCTACCAGCTCTGGATACTTATCAAATATTCCATAGCTCTCCCAAGCAATATCAGAGATAACATTTAATCTAACTGCTGGGATTAATCCGGCATTGTTACTCGATTTAATATGTCTCTCGATATCTTTAAATAGTATATCTAGAAACTGATCTCGGTCTTTATGCCAGAGCTTAGTTTTAGCGCGTCTAGCTTTCTGAACAGTTTCCATTGCTCCGCGCCCTGATTTAAATAAGCAATCAACATCACACATAGCGACTTTACGATTAGGACAGATCAAATCATCCGGAGCCATAGACAGCGAGCCGATCTTATAACCGCTCCCGTTGGCGCTTTTTCTTATCTTGGTGTTACTATTATTAGTAACCAATAGATTCTTAATCATTATTATTATCTCCGTTAGGTTAATTTATTTATTCCGCGGCTGGTCAGTGCCACAGCTCCAAATATTAATCATAAAGGGATTAATGTCAAATCTTAATGTAACAACAAATGTATTTTGGAAAAAAGTTTCAGTGCCTTACACATCATGTATTAGTATACCAATACACATATTATAGTGTACTTATACACATGGTTTGCTTTAATAGGCTCACGCACAGGAGATTGATTTTATTGTAAAAAAGCCCCCAATGTAAATTAATACACCGAGGGCTCAGTACAGGGAGGAAGTAACGAGCGGTTAGCTCAAGTACAATGTTAATGTATTTATAGCGGTAGGTCAATTACCTTAAGACACATTTAGTGCTTTTATACTCAATATCATTATGATATGTACTAATCCATTCACGCACAGGAGAACTAAATGTTAGTATATACCCAAAGCTCTGCTTACGATCTTGCTCAGGCACTACTCGAGGCTTGTGAAGCTATGGATAAGAATGAATCATTAGATTGTATTACTATTGATAAGATGTCTGGACTATTTGTTTGTACAGAAGATGCCACTCTAACGGAGGGAACTTGGGTAGCTGTTACTCGAGATCAGATGGATTCTTAGGGTTTGGCTCGGGTTAAGACCCTCGCAGGGTACACCCCTTAGTTACATTTGTAAAGGGTAAATATTTACATTAGTGGGCTTGATTTGAGGCTACTACCTTAGTAAGGTGTACTTGTAAGTAACTAACTGAGGTAACAGACCATGAAGATCAAATATTACAAAAGGATCTCACGCGCAGATGGATCCATAAACCATTTTATAGGTGTTCCACCTTATATTGAACGTGTAACTGCAGATATGTCTACTAGCTTTGATAGTTTAGCTGACGCTCGAGCCTATTCACTTCAAGTACAGGCTAAGTATGCCTCGCACAGTCGTAACAGTAGGAAGACTAAGGCTGTTGAAGCTGGCACTGTTAAGAAGCTAGTAGAATATTACCGATCAACCGAGAATTATGTTAACCTAAAGCCTAGGAGCATTGCCTCGTATGAATTGATGATAGATACATCTCTAAATGTCATACTACCCACGCATACTATCTCACTTGGGGACATGGAAGCACGACTTATATCCAAAGAAGTGGTGCAGAAGTTCATACATCAGGTTAGAAATAACTATAGCCATCACCGAGCTCTGCATTCAGTCAAGGTAATGAAGCTTATATGGACTGTAGCTGAGAATGCAGGTCAAGTATCGGGCAATCCTTGGAGACACTCCCAGATAAAGAAGCTCCCTGATCGAGAGATATTATGGACACATGATCAGGTAGATAAATTTATAGCTGCCGCGGATGAGATGGGTCTCCAATCAATGGGAACCTTAGCTCTTATGTGTTATACCATGTGTCAGAGACCCGGTGATATAAGACAACTTCGATGGGGAGATATAAAAGATGATGTATTTGAATTCAAACAAGAGAAGACAGGTACAAAAGTATATGTCCCCTTGGCCCCTTCTCTAAAGGAACGTGTATCACAGCTTGATACAAGTCACGCATGGGAGATCATCTTAAGATACGAGGTTACAGGTAAACCATTTACTCAGTGGGATTATGGTAAAATAGCTCGTCGTATCATGCGAAAGGCAAATCTACCTAAAGAGTTACGCATAGGAGATCTCCGTAGAACGGGGACTACTCGCCTAGCCGACTTTGGATGCACAGAAGATCAGATCATGAGTGTGACCGGACACAAAAGCAGAGAGATGGTTAGTGTATATGTTAAACGATCAAGAGATACAGCTAAGGATGCAATTGCATTAGCGTGGGGCAAATGACCCCTGCGCTTAGACTGATATACCTACCTCTAGGTTCTCATACAATTATTATGGCCCAACCAAATGGGGATAAATCTCATTGTATGGTTAACCTACAGGATAGTGATCAAAGATTGATTGAGCAAATTGAGGTCAAGACTGCCTCAGAGCTCGCTGAAACAATAATCAAATTACAAAAACAAATAGGAGAGCCTTAATGGATATAAATACTGCACGAAGAGAGCTGGAGAGGGAATGCATACGATTATTTGGCAAATCATCTCATATCTTTATCGAGCGGTTAATAGATCTCATTAAGGCAGAACGTGATGAACTACGAAAAGTCGATCCCACAGTGGCTGGAGCTAGAGTTAAAGAACCTAGGCGTGACTAAGCCTACTCCCCCAGTAACGAAGCAATTACAACGTGTAACCTTTGTAAAAATAGAATTAGATGAAAATGGAGAACCCCCCTTTTGATAGATGTAACGTATAAAGACCATATGGGCTCAGATTTAACGGTTGTTAATGCCGCTCGAGTATCTTTTGGCAAAGAGAGAAAAGCCCTAGGTTATACTGGAATAGGCGGGGATCCTATGATCCCTGTCTTACATGACACAGATAAAAATCTAATACGATACTTAGCAGAGCATAAACATATGTCTCCCTTTGGACATGCCTTTGCATCTTTTCATGTAAAAGCACCTATGTTTGTAGCTCGGCAGCTGGTTAAACATAAGTTCTTACGCTGGAATGAAATCAGTAGGAGGTATGTAGATAAGGATCCTGAGTTCTATGTACCTAAAACATGGCGTGGACGTAGTGATGATAAGAAGCAAGGTAGTGCCGGTGCTGTTACGCTAGGTGAATTAGATCAGTGTATAGTAAATGACTATCCCTACATGGCATTGAATGCATATAGAGCTTTGCTAGATGCAAAAGTTGCTCCTGAGATGGCTAGAATGACGCTTCCTGCCTCAACCATGACAGAATTTTGGTGGAGCGGTAGTCTCGATGCATGGGCAGATATGTGTAATCTTAGATGCTCATCAGATACGCAAGCAGAGACCCGTATAGTGGCTAATAAGATTGCATTAGAGATGTGGAAGCTATTTCCTGTATCGTGGGAAGCATTACTTAAAGGCCGTTCATTCTCTAAAATATCCCCAATGTCTGAGGCTGAAATTGGAAGAGCTGCGGAAAGAGCTAGAATCAATAGCCACCCTTAGCTGATGTAACTTCATTTTAGCAGAGATGAAAACAAGGAATAACGAGGAATAAAATAGAATAACTAATACACAGCGTATAAAAACCCTTATTTATAAGGCTTGGTTGCGGGAGTAGGATTTGAACCTACGACCTTCAGGGTAATAGTATTGTAATGATTTCAATGACTTACAGCCACTTTATTCTATAGACAACTAACTACGCATTTTGCTAAGGTATTAGTACAGGTAGGAGACTTACATGTATACATACAACGATCAAATAGAAATGCTTGAAAATATCATAGTTAAAGAAGGGCATGGTATAAATATCAACTGTCCATTTTGCGGAGGGCGTAAAACATTAGGTATAGCTATCCGTGATGGTAGAAAGCTTTGGCATTGTTTTAAGGTTAGTTGTGGAGTTCGTGGATCTAAAACTGTTGGCATGTCTACCAATACCTTACGCAGGAAATTAAATGGTGTGTCTACAACTCAGACTAAAGCCCTACTCGAGATCCCTACATTACTATCCTCACCGGATAATCATCCAGCTGTCTTAAAGTATTTAGAAGACAACAATAGTATTGAGGCTTATCGAGAAGGATTGATAAGAGTAGAATATGCCCCTGCAGATAAGAGAGTTTTGTTCTTTTCACAGTCTGGATCAGGGGCTGTTGGTAGATCTTTAGTGGGGGATTTACCTAAATGGAAACAATATGGGAGAATTTATGGGCTACTTAAGGTAGGTTCTGGAAGCACAGCTATCGTAGTTGAGGATGTTAATTCTGCCTGTGTAGTGGGTATGTTGCCTGATTGTTCTGGTTGCGCATTGCTTGGGACTGTGCTAAGCACTCAACAGAAGGCTGAACTATGCCACTTTACTAATGTAGTTATTGCCTTAGATAAGGATGCTAGTAAAAAAGCTATAAAGTTAAAAGAAAGGTTAGAAGGAAGAGTAAATACCAGAGTTATATTTCTCGAGGATGACATCAAATGTATAGGAACCTCGAGAGCCAAAGAAATATTAAAAATTTAGATACCGAAGTATGGAAGCTAAATATGCAATGTAATGTAATACTTAGCTATATAGAAAACAAACGACTATAGGTTTTGTAGAAAGTGAGAACATGAGACAATCAAAGAAAGTAAGAAAATGAGACAATCAAGTATTTTTTATTGGAATTATATCAGTAATAAAATCTTTGGTAAGCATAATAGAAAGCATACTAAGCACAAAGCTCATGCTTCCCAAGCTCCAAGGTCTATTTGCCACATCCACAACCGTCCTGTTTCAAGTTGGTGCAACACGACTCTATCCCCACCAATTGTAGTTTAATATATTTTAACCTTAATATTATTAAACAGTCGAAGCTATCTAGTACCGACTATAAACTACAAGGAATAGATAAATGAAAGCAAGAGGTCTTATACTCATAGATTATGAATTACCCGGGGGGTATATGGAAGCTGCAGAAGAGCAGAAGAGGCTTGAAGAAGCCATGAACAATTTGGTGAGGGGTAACAATAGGGTTTCCTACTACCAATGTGATATAAAGGAGAGGCGGGGAGATGCAAAACCCGATCTCCGGAAGTTAAAAATAAGAACCGGATAAGAAAAAAGCCCTCGACCACAAATCGGGGGTTTATTTTTTGTTCTCACTAATGTATCTATTATTTACCTAACGGCAAATAACAAGGTGACCATGCTAGATACATCAATACTAAAGTCCCTATTAAATTACGAGTTCTACGAGCAGAACAAGGGCAAATTAAACCGAAAACTATTCGCTGACGAAATAAGATCGTTATACACAGTACTTATCGGAGCTCACGAAACCTTCCAACACGATTTAACATCCAAAGAGTTGTTGAAGATATGGGAGACAGAGAACCCTGTATCCACCCGAGCTGAAAAAGCTGAGATAGAGGATGTTTTATCCTTAGTGGATATGGAAGAGGAATATAATCCAGATGTAGCGTCTGATGTTATCTCTAAGCTTTGGCAGAGAGACGTTGGTAAGCAGATAGCTACTATTGGATTAGAGATATCCGAAGGTAGTTCTTATGCAATTCAAAAAGCACAGGAATTATTAGAACAATATAGTGGTGGTTTTGTCGAAGATGAATTCGGCCCCAATACTACACAAGACATTGATGAACTTAAGCTCGATATGGATAATACTAATCGTGCTAAGTTTAACATCGAGACATTATCTCGTCGTGTCTACGGCATTCAAAGAACTGAGTTTGGAATTATATTCGCCATCTCTAATGCGGGTAAGACTGCATTTGTAGTTAGCCTATGCCTAGCCCCCGGTGGGTTTGTAGATCAGGGACATAAGGTAGTTATACTGGGCAATGAAGAATCCACTAGGAGGACAGTTGCTAGAGCATATTCAGCTGCAACAGGTTTGACTAAAGAACAAGTATTAGAAGACACGGAAAAGGCTAAGGTTATATATCATGCAAGAACCAGAGGTCTTATTGAGTATATCGACACCCAAGAATGGGATCTAGATAAGATAGAAAGATATATAAAGAAAGAAGAGGCCTCGATTGTTTTTATAGATCAGGCCGATAAGGTTACGATTGGAGGTAGCTTCAACGCCTCCCATGAACGCCTACGGGAAGTGTATAGACGCATCCGAGAAGTGGCTAAGAGACAGAACTGCGCAATATTCGGTGTTTCTCAAGCCAGTGCAGAAGCCGAGGGTAAGACCCGTCTATCGTTTACTATGATGGAAGGATCTAAGATCGGTAAAGCAAGTGAAGCAGATCTCATAATTGGTATTGGTAAAACTGAAGTCGAGCCCGATGATGAGATACGACACCTTACAATTTCTAAAAATAAAATAAGCGGATGGCACGGCACAATAGCCACAAAGATACATCCCCAAATATCAAGGTACACGGAGTAGAGAAAATATGTTTAACCTAACAGGAGAAGTTCTAGTATGGGACTTCGAGACCACAGTAAAAGACGTTAACGGAAAGACTGATAATTCACCATTTAATAAAGATAACAGATGCGTTGGTGTCTGGTGGTGTATGATTAGCAATGGAATAGTTGGCCCCGTACATAGGCTTGTATGGAACCACAATGAGAAGCCCCAGCCTGATGGAAGGGATGCGTTTCAGAAAGATCTAGATCAGGCAGATCTGATTGTAGCGCACAACGCTAAATTCGATACAATATGGGCATTAGAGCTAGGATTTAAGATCACTAGCTCAATATGGTGTACTATGATTGGAGAATTTGTTTTCGCAAGGGCTCAGCAAGTTTCACTCAGCTTAGAGAATACGGCTATACGCCGTGGCGTTACGCACAAGAAAGCAGATCTAGTTAGTGACATGTTTAAACAAGGTATCGGTTTTGAGGCTATGCCTTACGATATCGTGGATGAGTATGCTGAGGCAGATGTGATCTCTTGTGCAGAAATATTCCTAGCTCAGGTAGATGAGCTGGAGGAGGACTCTGGGTTAAGGCCTGTCATAGAGCTCATGAATGAAATGTTAGAGTTCTTGGTAGAGATTGAGCGTAATGGTATCAATATCGATATAGCTGCTCTTGATAAAGTTGAGGCTGAGTTTATTGCTGAAAGGGATGAGCTTATCAAGCGCCTCACAGAGATAGCTAGATATGTTCTAGGGGATACTCCATTTAACCTAAACTCAGGGCAAGATCAGACAAAGATAGTTTATTCTCGAGAAGTAACAGATAGAAAGCTACATGCTCAGCTATTCAATATTGGTGTGGGTGTAAATGGAAAACCTCTCCCTACTCCTAGATATGGCAATACTAAGCATAATGCGTGTGTGCGAGCATCAACTCAAGTAATTAAAAAGACAATTGCTGAATGTTGCCCTACCTGTAATGGATCGGGTCGGCAGTACAAGCTCACTAAGAAAGGTGAGCCCTATAAAAACCAGCCTAGATGTAAGACCTGTGGTGGAGATGGTGCTGTATATACATCTACCGGACAAACAGCGGGACTTAAGTTAATCCCTCTAAACCCTAGCTACGCAAGTATTAATGGTTTTAAGGTTGATAAGGTAACTAACAAGCTCTTAATCAATCAAGCCAGAAGCAAAGGTAATGATCTGGCTGTAGAGTATCTTGAAAAGACTAGCCGGCTAAATGCAGTAAATACATATCTTAACTCTTTTGTTGCTGGTATTAAAACGTGGGTTAGAGAAGATGGCATCTTACACGCTAACTTTAATCAGACAGTTGCTCGTACAGGTAGATTAAGTAGTAGTAATCCAAACTTTCAGAATATACCAAAATCTCAGAAGTTTCCTGTTCGTGCATGTATAGTCAGTAGGTTCGGAAATTCGCATCAGATTATGGAGGCTGACTTTTCTGGGCTTGAATTTAGAGTTGCAGGAGAGTTGAGCAGAGATCCCCAGATCATTGATGATATTATGTCTGGTAAAGATGTACATAAACAAACGGCGATGATTATTAACCAATGTGAAGAATCTGAAGTTACCAAAGATATGAGACAAGCCGGGAAGGCCTATACTTTCGCCCCCTTATATGGAGGTTTGGGTATGTCAGAACCAGAGCACGTTCAAGAGTACTTTAAAACGTATTTTACCATATATGCAGGACTTAAAGATTGGCATAGACAGCTCATGGATGGGGTACTTAAGGATGGTATAGTTCGCACTCCTAGTGGTCGTGAGTTCCTTTTCCCCAATGCAAAGAGACTAGGTAATGGTCGTATCACTAATGCTACAGCCGTTGTTAATTATCCAGTACAGAGCTTTGCTACGGGAGACTGTGTTCCTATAGCTTGTATTAGAGCCCTTAAATACTTCCGTGAACATAATTTAAAATCTAAACTTATCTTGACTGTGCATGATTCAATCGTGGTGGATCTCTTATCCGAGGAAAAAGATAAGGTTGTTGCAGGATTACAATGGGCAATGGAAGGCGTGAAAGACGATCTCCAGCGTAGGTTTAACTATACCCCATCCCTTCCTCTAGACATAGAAATAGAGGCTGGAAAAAATTGGATGGAAATGCAGGAAATAGTTTGACTAGTTACCTTAACTAATGTAAGATTTAGGTTCCACTTATAACAACAGGAGTTCGGAAAAACATGAACCAAGTTGCACTCGCTAATGAGGCTGAAACAAGAAACATTCTCTCAGAATTAATGGGAGAAGAAGAGCAGAAGATTAAAATTGATTTTCTTAAAATTAACCATGATGGAGAAGATAAACAAGGACGCGATGTTAAAAAAGGATCGCTATCTCTATCTAACCAAGCTGAACCTGTATACGCACAGGAAGCAAAGATCCATGTGTTAGCACAGTATTTCCAATACCGTGAGCAGGATGAAAAAGGTAAAGTACAGAATAAGACCGTTCTTATGACTGACTTCCGTAAGGGAGAGCCTATCGATATGAAAGGCACTCTTCGCTGTGGTAAACCTACTCGTAAGTCACTTAATCAAATGACTGAGGATGATCAGAAGTTCTGGTCAGGTAAAGTTAAGACAACTCGTATTATTCGAGGCGTAATTAACTATACAGGTAAGACTGTAGACGGTAATGAAGTTACCGTAGAAAATGTACCATTCCAACATTACATGAAAGGCTCAGGGTATAATGATTTTGAGTCGATCGTGGAAAGTATGCCGTATGGTAAGAAGTTCCAAGACTATATAATCAACGTAAAGACAGAAAAGCGTGGTAAATATTACTACACTACATTCTCTGTTGATTTTGGAACCCAAGCGGCTTTCACACCAGAACTAGCCAGTACCGCTAAAGTATTTGTGGATATGGCTCGTCAGGAAAACTCTGTGATCACCAGCAAGTATAATGAGGCCTTAATGGAAACTACCTCAGATACTCAAGTGTACGAAGCTGTAGCTTCTACAGGTGATCTAGCGTCTGACTTAGCCTAATTGGGAGGGCTTCGGCCCTCTCTTAACCCCAAACTTATAGGTGCTTATATGCTTTCTATTTTAGAGAGCCAGCTCCGTGCTGTCTTAGAAGATCTCTCAAATGAGCAGACTCTAGAATTTACTGCAGAAGACAAGAAAAAAGCAGTAGAACAGTTCGCGGCGGCTTTAGATAAACAAACTACCCCTCGGGAGAAAGAACCTAGAATTCGTATGTCGAATGTAGGTCGTCTACCTTGCCAGCTTCAACAAGAAATACAGTTAGGATCTCCTCGAGAGAGAATGCCCTACAATCACTGGATCCGTATGATGATCGGAGACTGTGTTGAGATCCTAGTACGCCTAGCTCTTGATAAGACAGAGGTAAATGTCACCTCAGATGGTGATGATGTAAAGCTTGATGTTAGTGATACGACAATCAAAGGCACTAGCGATATAGATATTGATGGTGCTGTGTATGATATCAAGTCATGCAGCCAATACGCTTTTAGGAATAAATGGAGCGGTGGTTTTCAAGCTCTGTATAAAGCAGACGACTTTGGATATGTTGGCCAGCTTTATGGCTATGCTGATGCTCAAGATAAAAAAGCTGGTGGCTGGATAGTTGTCGATAAATCTTCCGGTGAAATTAAAATTGTAGAGGTTGATGCCACTAAAGAGCAAGAGGCTTTTATCAGACAGCATAGGGAGCAAGTTGTGGATTTAGTATCTAACAACCGTCCCTTTCAAAGGTGCTTCGAAGAAGAAGAAGAGACGTTCTTCCGCAAAAAAACAGGTGGCAAAGTCCTCAACAGAAGTTGCTCATGGTGCTCGTTCAAACAATCGTGCTGGCCAGAAGCGCAGTACCTCCCGAGCCGCCACTCCAAAGCGCAAAGCAAACCCTACAAATGGTATATCGAGTATCCAGATGATCCGAACACAGAGCGCTAAGGCTAAGGGCCGTAATCTTCAGAAATGGGCGAGAAATAAGATATTAGATCTTGTCCATGATCTGGAGCCCGATGATGTCAAAAGCACCTCTATGGGGTGCGGAGGAGAGGATGTGCAGTTATCGCCTTTTGCGAGAAAGCATATGCCTATCAGCATCGAATGTAAGGCTCGTAAGAACATAGCTGTCTATTCCTACTACTCACAGGCTGAAGAGAACTGTCCAAAGAAAATGGAACCCGTTGTCATAATTAAAGCCGACAGGAAGAAGCCTCTAGCTCTAGTTGATGCCGAATATCTATTAAAACTAATTGCAGAATCGAGACGCAAATGAAGATAGAAGATATCCCCGATAATACAATAATTCTTAAAATAGATTTAAAGGATGGGGCCAAGCTACAGGTATCTGTAGGACACAGTGTCGAAACAGATGATTTTGAGGATGATGAATTAGAATTTATTGATGCTCTAGTATCTGGCATTGGTATCCATCTTGAGTACTCTATGGAGACAGTCCTAGCTATGGGGCGTATGTCTAATATGATTAAGGATCTCCTAGAAGATGAAGAGGGAGATATTAATTTTGAACCTGATCAGAAGCTTATAGAAGCTGTAGATAATGGCAAACATAGTAATGTTATTTCTCTAGCTAAAAAGAAGCTACACTGATGGATGTAGTTAATCACCCCCCGCATTATCAATCCAGTATCGAATGTATTGATGCAATGGAAGCTATGTCTTCCGGATGCTCCATCCCTTCTCACCAAGCCTATTGCTGGCAGAACTGCTTCAAATATTTATGGCGTTGGCCATATAAAAATGGTCTCGAAGATCTTCGTAAAGCTCGTTGGTACTTAGACAGATTAATCAAACAACTAGAAGAGGAGCGGCGATGAATTGTTGGCACTGCAAATCGGAATTAATCTGGAACGGAGATCATGATTGTGAAGATGGAGATGAATACAGCATCGTTACCAATCTCTCCTGCCCTAAGTGTGGCTCCTTTGTTTTATCTTACCATCCACAAGGAAAAGAAATGATTACTTTAGATGATATCCAAGGTTTTGAATACTATGACCATAATAAAGAAAGCCTACGGGATCCGGATACCTACCTAGGTAATAGTCCTCTCGACATGGTTAAACATTTTGCTCGAATATATGGGCAAGCCCTAGGTCAGAAATGGGAAAAGGGAAACAAGGATGATCTCCTTAGAACCCTGCTTGTTAATGAAGAATATACTGAAGTCTTATCAGCTGAGACTGCAGAAAATATGCTCAAAGAATTGGCTGATTTAGTCTACGTCACTTACGGGTTTTCCGCGACCTTTGGGTGGGATTTAGATGAAGCAGTTCGAAGAGTACACGCATCTAATATGTCGAAACTAGGTGTTGATGGTAATCCTGTCTACCGAGGGGATGGGAAAGTCCTAAAGGGGCCAAATTATGCGGAACCAAACCTAACAGATTTAATATGAGGAATAATAATGATTAAGAATGAGTACGGGCCAACATTAAACATTTCAGAAAAAATTCATGCTGAGAAGTACCGTAGTGAAGGAGAAACCTTCCGTGAGGCCATGACCCGAGTAGCAGAAGCCCTAAAAGATGATGAAGTTCATTTCAATAACTTCAAATCTATCCTTTATAACCAGAGATTTTTACCTGCGGGTAGAGTGCAGTCTGCGATGGGAGCCCCTCGTACTGTCACTCCATACAACTGTTTCGTATCAGGCACGATAGAAGATAGTATGGAAGGCATTATGGATGCAGCAAAAGAAGCAGCTAGGACTATGCAGCTTGGTGGCGGTATAGGGTATGATTTTTCTACGCTAAGGCCACATGGGGCTCTTATTAAGAGCTTAGACAGTCGGTCTAGTGGCCCCTTGAGCTTCATGGCTATATTCGACAGCGTATGCCAAACAATTTCTTCTGCCGGCCACAGGAGAGGAGCCCAAATGGGTGTACTCCGGGTAGACCATCCAGATATTGAGAAGTACATACGGGCGAAGCATAATTCTACAGAATTAACAGGGTTTAACATCTCCGTAGGTATCACTGATAAATTTATGGAAGCTGTGAAAGAAAATGGCCAGTTTGATTTAGTATTTGAGGATCGTGTATATTCCACTGTTAACGCCCGTGCTTTATGGGATGATATCCTTAGAAGTACTTGGGATTGGGCAGAACCGGGTATATTATTTATTGATCGTATTAATCGAAAAAATAACCTGCACTATTGTGAGAATATCGTAGCCACTAATCCTTGCGGAGAACAGCCTTTGCCTCCATATGGAGCGTGTTTATTGGGTTCTTTTAACTTAACTAAGTACATTGTGAAGCATGATGGCAAGTATGTTTTCAACATGAATATGCTGAAGACAGATATTCCGTATGTTGTTAGGGCTATGGATAATGTAGTAGATCGAGCAACATATCCATTACCACAACAAGAGAAGCAAGCTAAAGATACTCGTCGCATGGGTCTCGGTGTAACAGGGGTTGCTAATGCTATTGAGGCACTGGGCTTTGACTATGGGTCAGATGAATTCATCAGAGTGCTAGAAGACATCATGGGTACAATCCGTGATATTTGTTATCAGACCTCTGTTGAGTTATCTAAAGAAAAAGGCGCATTTCCATTATTCCAACAAGAATATTTGGACAGTGAGTTTGCTCTAACTTTACCCGCTGAAATTAGAGAGAGTATAGCTGAGCATGGTATCCGTAACTCACATCTATTATCAGTTGCTCCAACAGGTACAATCAGCCTCAGTGCAGATAATGTATCTTCGGGTATCGAGCCAGTGTTTAGCCACTTCTATGACCGTACTATTCAGACCTTCGATGGGCCTACAGTAGAGCGTGTTGATGATTATGCTTATCGTGAGTTTGGAGTTAAGGGTAAGACCGCAGATGAGTTATCTGTGTTCGACCATGTGCGGGTGTTAAATGTTGCATCACAATATGTTGACTCTGCCTGTTCTAAAACTTGTAATGTTGGAGATGATGTTACATGGGAGGAATTCAAACAAGTTTATATGGAAGCATATGAAGGCGGGTCGTCTGGAGCAACCACATTCCGTAAATCTGGAAAGAGATACGGTATCTTGAATGCATCTACATCTGAAGATGTTGTAGAAGAGAAGCCTGTAGAGAAAGATAACTTCATTGAAGAGGGCGGGGCTTGCTATTATGACCCTCAAACTGGCCTTCGTAAATGTGAATAAAAGACATAAAAAAAGCCCCTGAGTCGTTGACTTAGAGGGGCTAATTATGTAGATTATACGGGAATGTACCGTTGGTCTGGTACACTTCGTTAGGTTAACCCTCGAGCTTTACGGCTCGGGGGTTTTTCTTTATTTAATTAGGTTTAAAGGTACTTCTGCTATACTCTTTACATTATTCTGCATATTCTCGAGCATAGAGTCTTCATCGGGATCATCTGCGGCGCTAGAGGCTTTGATAATAGCGGTAGATATGTAGTTTATCATCAGATCTTCTAGTAAAGGATCCGAAGGACTTTTGTTATATTTATCAGCTAACTCTAAGAACTTGTCAGCGTCCTCAAGTATCTCTTTCCTAATTCCCGCGGCGGCAGTATCTGGATCTGTTCTCTCAACAATAGCTCCCATAAGAGCTCTGATCCTAGAACCAGTTCTACTCAATGGGCCAACTACTGTGTAGATTAATCGTGTAGTAGCTGTAGCAGCTTCTCTATTAAATGATGTAGGAGACTGCCCTCTAATAGGCGTAGCCCGCATAGATTGAGCGTTATCCCCCGCAGCCTCAATAGTTGTTCGAATAGCCTCCATAAACTGAGGTTGATCTGCGTAGATTATATCCCCAATATCCAATATTGAAGTACGTCCATCTACCCCTTCTTCGATATCCTTAACCTTAACCGGCCTAGTTCCACCGGTCTCTTCAGCAACGGCAAAAATACGATTATCTAAGAAGTTGGCATATGCAGTCTTTAATCCCCTCATAAGGATCACACCATTAGCTTCTGGTTGTTCCGCAATTATACCCATAAGTTCGGCTACTCGAGCACGGCTCTCTCCACCTAGCTTTTGACCTGATCCGAATATTGTTTCGAAAGCAGCTTGGGGGTTAGATGTTCCCTTGATCTGAGCGCTATCTAGTAGTTTAGATATAGAAGGTGTCTTACCTTTATCAAAGAAGTTGCGGAGTACACTGGTCTCTACATCCTTCATTAATCCTTCAGATGCTTTCTGAGCAGAGTCTAGGATATTTTGTACCTTAGCTTGGTCACCTCCAGCGGCTTCTAATCTTCGGATAAATTCATTTATGCTGCCTACCTTATTCGCCATTTCTGGTGATGTAGTTGCAAGTTCATTAAGCTGTTCTGCATATCGCATAAGCTTTTGAGAGAACCCTGTATAATCAGCACCATCAATACCAGAAGTCTTAACAGAGTTAGCAAATCCATTTACCGTATCTAGGATAAAATAGTCTGCTATCTTTGCAGGATCTCCTACATCAGTCAGAGCCGTAGCTAAATTGACTGTCCTAGCCATATTACCACTATTTAGAATACCTCTAGTAAATTCTTCAGCCTTAGCATTAAATCCCGGTCTAAATGGTTCAGTACGGCTAATTGTACTCTCAATAGAATTTGCAGGAGTACGCCCAAGAGTACTGTCATAGATGTTAGAGAATTGCTGCATTGAATCATTGTCACGCCAGATAGGGGCGTATGTCTTCATATAGTAATCTTTAGCTGCTGTAGCTGTCTCAGCCAGATCTGGGTCTGAGTCCTCAACATACTTTAACATATCTTGATCAATGAACTTGATTAGATCTCTATAGTATCGGCCTAGTAGTGGAGCCTTACTATCATATGCGCTAGAAGCTAACTGTGATAGCTCCGGTCTAATCTTAGTATAGAAGAAGCCAAAGTCAGTATTTTCAGATATCCAAGCCTTGAACCGCTCTTCGATTTCATCAGGTGTCTCAAGTCTATTAACTGTTTTAACATTACCTTTAGCATCAGTGACTTCATCCGGAACTTTCTGAGCTCTAAGTCCCTCAAGGAAGGTAGCTACAGGATCCGATTTAGCAAAGTTTCTAGATGCAGCTGTGATATCTTCTTCGGGCATACGGGAGAATAGTTCGTATATAGAATCCGGATCTACATCGCCACCTCTTACAGCACCATATAGATTGTTCTTCTCGTTTACCATCAAGGCATAACTATCCTCTAGGCTATTAACGATATCTTTAAATGCTCCTGTTTTAGGGGCAACAATCTCTGTACCTGTGGCTGTCTCTAATCTAGATAGAGCATCAACAAATCCTAGATCACCTTCCATACTCTGTAGGGATTTAGTAGCGGCATTCTCAAACTCAGTACGAGCTGCAGCTAATCCTCCGGCGGCTTCATCAACCTGATCTTTAGCAATATCTACAAATCCCTGTGAAGAATTCTGTAAAACATCAAACTCATTAGCACCATCAGCCAATCTATCTTTTTCTATTGCTAGGCCTTCTCGGGCTGCATTAGCAGGAGCATCAAGCTTTTGTTTAATGCCTTCACCTCCACCAGAGTTTATTTCTCCAGCGCGGATCTTCTGAGCATTACCTACAATAGCGGGATCCATTCCTCCTTTTTGCATTGCCGATACGGTATCTAGCGTTAAAGTTTTGTTTGAAGATAAGTCTGAAAAATCAGCAATAAGTATATCTTTATTCGCTCTAATAATCTCAGTTAATCTAGCAACAGATTCTCGTAAAGTATTCTCGTCTACCGTAGTATCAAGACCCGCCAATTCTCTAGACAATTGTTTGTATACTGCACCCTCAACACCAGCTTCACCGCGTAGCATTCTAACAAACGGAGCAAGCATAATATCATTAGTTAGAGTTAAGCCCGTCTTACCTAATTTTAATCCGGTGCTTAGTACGCCTCCACCAATCAAACCTTCTGCAAATGCATTTAAACGCTGTTCTAGTAGTTTATCTGCCTCGGTATCCCCTAGCTCAGCTACGTTATTAAAGAATGATTCCTCACCAAATAAGAAGTTACCTTCTTCTGTACCTACAGTAAGGGTAGCCGCAGCGTCTCCGGTAAGTGCCGCAGAGGTACTCTTAACAGCATTTATAACAAAGTTACCTACTTTGCTTACAGTTTTTACACCTTTTAGAGTCCATCCAGCTACCTTGAACGCTAACGCCCCCGGAGCTAATGCCGCTCCTAAAGCTGGAATACCATCAGCAATTAAAGAGTCCCCAAAGCCGGGGGTATCAATAGAGAAGGTAGCATTCTGAACATCTTCCTGTATGTCTGTTCCGAAGTATTTATCAGATACAGCTGCACCAAATTCCATAGCATCGCCTACGGATTCTTGTACACCAAGTCTAAGCTTCTGTGAAAATCCTACGTTAGGTTTACTACCAAATCCAAACAGGTTTCGATCAGGGAATAATATAGTTTCTTTTCTATTAGTATTAGGGTCAGTGTATATGAATTGATACAGGCTTCTTGTAGGATCCTTACCTTGATCTACAAGCTCCTGAGCCGTTACACCATTTGGTAGAGCTGCATCTTCATTAAATATTAGCTCTTCATAATGATTATAACCCTCTTCCATAGTATCAAATCTATCATACATATCTGAGTTAATACCTTCAGATATGGATGGAATTAGATCATCATTGTTTTCTTCCGTTTCGTCTTTTGCATACGGATTTATGAGGCCTGTTCCTGTAGGTTCAACCTTTGGCTTATATGGGTTTATTAAATCCACCATAATTAGTTTCCTTCCACTACGGCGTTAGGGAAAGTAGTAGTATACAATTCCATGAGTTCTTGATCCGATAGGGTAAAATTAGGATCGGTTTCTCGTTTTGTATTTATATAGTTTTCATTAGCTTTTATAATTTTTGCCTTAAATTCTTCAAAGGGAGGGATAAACTCCGTAGAAACATTGCTTGTCTTTGCACTTAAAGAAATATCTCGAGATTGCGCTAATTCTAGCTGTTTATTGAGAACTTCATTACCTTGCATCTCTTGGCTTACTAAGTCATTAAAGTTAATACCAAATCTAGAGTTTGCTAAGCTACCTCGGTAATCTTTATCCCCCATAAGTCCGTTAACAATACCTGCCCTACGAGCTTCTGTACCTAGCATATATCTATCTACAGCAATGTTGATCTTACGCAAAGCACCCTCAGCTCTAGGCTCACCAAATCCTACAGCTTGTAAGTTCTGGGTTAACTCTCTGTCTGATAGGCCTTGTCCTTTAGATTCATTTAAGCGAGCTAGATCATAGGCTGCCTGTAACTGCCT